>Ga0123352_10019852_pt1 | contig 10710 bp, 5 predicted proteins | sample TergutLab28metaG_FD_89700 | JGI IMG/M metagenome (GOLD analysis project Ga0123352, IMG submission 89700) | Labiotermes labralis P1 segment gut microbial communities from Petit-Saut dam, French Guiana - Lab288 P1 | ecosystem: Host-associated > Arthropoda: Insects > Digestive system > Gut ... | reverse complement strand
TAGTAATTTTAGACCACTCACTTGTTTCAGTGTGATGATACCAGAGGCTGTGTAATGCAATTTTGACCTCCTGATGATGAGCACATGTGCTCGAAACATGTAGAGGCATGAAATAAACTTATTTTAAAACAAATTTTGTGCATCAAGTTGGTTAAATACTGAGATAAATATACTGAGATGCTCGGTCAGCGAAACGTCAAAAAGTATTACATCATGTTCCATTTTCTCAATTTTAATGAAGTACCGACTTCATTATATACTCCGTCAAACTCGATAAATGGCAGTGTCATTAATTCATTTGTTATACAGTCAGTTCGTTAAATAGATTTACGGGCTATTAAAATATGTAATGGTATTGCGTTACTTCAGATATTAACACGTTTGTGCTTTTTTACTGTAACATACCACAAAGTCGATCGTTCTCAGAATCTATGTTTCTAAAACGGTCCCCCTTATTTTATCTGACAAATCTCGTTTTCTAGTGTATTTGCCACCCTGCGATACATGTCGCCATCGGCTGACTTGCCACGTCAATACAACAAGCGGGCCGAGATGAAGTGCTGAACGATATATTTCAAATAAAATAACGTTACTGTATAATGGAAGAATGTTTAACCAGGCTTATATTTGCTGTATATTTAGTAACACATCAAATTGGGTTTCTATAGCACAGCCTGTAGTAAGTATAATTGAAGCAATAGGTTGTCATATATGTCGTGCAATAGGAGAGTGTGTTTTCGCTGCTGAACACGTGCAGCTAATTTCCATCTAATACATAAAAAGCATGTGCGGTATCGGTAACCCGTATGCAGTACATTTTAGACAGTACAGACTTGTTCAACACGATTGTAGCTTCTGATCTCCTCCACAACAAATGGGCAAATAATATCGGTCATTCCACATTTTCTAGTCTTCCTTTCAGGTGACTTGTTTTACCTCGAGTTACGTGTTTGAGGGTCACTGATAGTCACTTTTTTTGTGGGCTTGAACCTAGCCCATCACTCTGTCTTACTATTCTGACTTCTTAGCTCGTACGGAGCAGTCTGGAGTCTTATTTTAAACGTTTTAATAAAAACCCTCAATTTTCTTATTTGGAAACTTTTATTGGCTATAATTTGTTTCGCTCTTCTTGTAACGATTTCAAGCAAATCATATTTTTTGGAGTTGAGGGCCTAAATTATGGGAACTTTCCTGTCACAATCGTACTACTGTTTTGCCTTACAACAGGAGCTTAGTGTAGACGTTAGGCTAGTCCCTTTCTCTGTCGTGTGTGTTTCCCTGCCACGTACGAGAGGGGCTTTGGTTAGACGTTGGACTAGTCTCTGTCTGTCGCGTGTGTTTCCCTCCCACGTACGAGAGGGGTTTTGATTAGATGTTGGACTAGTCTCTCTCTCTCTCTCTGTCGTGTGTTTTTCCCACCCACCTACGGGATGGGCTTTGATTAGACGTTGGACTAGTCTCTCTCTGTCGTGTGTGTTTCCCTCCCACGTACGAGAGGGGCTTTGGTTAGACGTTGGACTAATCTCTCTCTGTTGTGTGTGTTTCCCTCCCACCTACGAGAGGGGTTTTGGTTAGACGTTGGACTAATCTCTCTCTGTCGCGTGTTTTTCCCTCCCACGTACGAGAGGGGTTTTGGTTAGACGTTGGACTAATCTCTCTCTGTTGTGTGTGTTTCCCTCCCACCTACGAGAGGGGTTTTGGTTAGACGTTGGACTAATCTCTCTCTGTTGTGTGTGTTTCCCTCCCACCTACGAGAGGGGTTTTGGTTAGACGTTGGACTAGTCTCTCTCTGTCGCGTGTTTTTCCCTCCCACCTACAGGAGGTTATCGATCAGTTGGAGGCTCGCCGTTGATTTTTTACACGTAATGTACATAAAAGATAATAAACGTTGGTATTTAATTGCATATTTGACATATTGTAGACATGTAGAGTTTCCTCAGTATGTTTTGTAAACATTTTAGGGTTCCATGAGCTAAAATAGATAAGGATCATGAGGCTAGGCGAACCCAGCGACATGACGCCGCATTATCTGGCCGTGAGCGTCTCAGGCAAGTATCAGTCTTGTGGCTACCGTTATTTATGCAGCAGTGAGACGGTCACAGAGATTGACTGACCACTCGCACTGAAGTACTGCCGACGTCTGTAGCACACAGGACCACACGTTCACATCCCACTTGCAGACTGACAGATGTCTATTTAAAGCATAATTGGCTAATGAAGGCTGCGATTGATGCAGGTAGTTCGGCTGTCAATACACCACGAGGAAATGTTGCAAAAGGGAGATACTGCAGAAGGTAATCAATGGGAGTTACGTGTTTATTGTAGGGGCTATAATAAATAGTAATATAGTTACTGTCTCGATATTTTCCAAAAGATCAAAGATCACTTCTAAACGTTCGAACAATGAATTTCAGGACCCACTAAACTGATTGTACCCTGCATGCGTGCATACATGAGACCCATATTGCATTCAGCAAACTTTTACGCACCGTAAAACAAAGCACTGTGCACCTTATTGTCGTAATAGGCCTATATTCTTTTAAACAATTGCCACCCCCATGCTCTGAGATGACAATAGAAGTTTTGACTCATAACAGCCCTAGGTCATAGTGCCCACTATTGAAACGAGATCTCATTCCCCCCACCCAACACCCAATACCCTAAAAGAACACCCCACACATCTTGTATAGCTGCTCTGTAAGTTAAATCACAACCTGAAGATGGCCCACATATAGGGCCGAAACATGTAGCTGTATTCCTACTGTACTACTAGGTGAAATATAGTTGTGTTCGACTGTATGTGTAATAAAGAAAAATTCTTTGTTATTGAAAATAGAAGTGTTTGATTAAAAAAAAGACTAATTTAAAGGCGCCATAACGTTGTGTATCATCAATATATATTATAATTAGTACCGTCAATACACAACATCTATAAAAACCAGATGCTTAATTACAACTGGGTTATTCTTGGCGACATGTTTCGGCCGTTAAATGGCCATCCTCAGGCCAACTTAGAAGAATGTTGTTAAGGTATAGTAAATTTTTTATTGTACCTTAACAACATTGTTCCAAGTTGGCCTGAGGATGGCCGTTTAACGGCCGAAACATGTCGCCAAGAATAACCCAGTTATAATTAAGCATCTGGTTTTTATAGATGTTGTGTATTGACGGTAATAATTATAATATATAAAGACTAATTTAGTTGGAACGTAATCGAAGCAACGGTTCTAGGCTTCAGATATGTCTGCGAATGGGATGTGATGCTCGAGTTTCTACTAAGCAGGCGTCGCCGCAAAGGTTACAGATAATCCGACATGGGCTGTTAATACCCTAGGGCAATTAGAACAGTTCTAAACGTATTGTCGTGGAATGGACAAAACATTTTCCATTCTAATCACTTCCCGTTATTCTGCCATTTGAAGGTACACAATTAACGCGTTTGCAATATCATTACTAAATTTTGCTTTTCTTTTAATTAGCATACCAACCAATGCACATACATAAAATTTTCACTTAAAAACTCTCCAACATGTGTCGATCCTAAGATCATCTTCAGGGAACTGTACTGTTCCTTACTAAAACCACATTTTTAAAAGCACTCACTGATTAATTTCCTTATATTAACTCGGTGCTGTGGCAGCATGTCGTATTGTGTAAGTCGTACGCCGCTGAGAATGCGCCTGACTATGTGTTTGTGTCGTGTGTTATGTTGCGTGAGTCTCACGCAACATAACACACGACACACACCCATATTCAGGTGCATTCTCAGCGGCGTACGACTTACACAATGCGACATGTTGCCACAGCACCGAGTTAATATAAGGAAATTAATCAGTGAGTGTTTTTAAAAATGTGACGTCAGCAAGGAACAGTATAGTTCCCTGAAGATGATCTTAGGATCGAAATATGTTGGAGCGATTTTACATGTTTTAATGTAAAGAAGTTTTATGTATGTCCATCAGTTGGTGTGCTGATTAAACAACTCTACGAAATGCACGGTGCAACGATAAATTTTGTTTTTCTTGTATGGGAACAGACGTACTCGGGTCTAGGCCGTCTCGTTGTTGGGGAGTCGACATCATACTCATACACACCCACACTCGGCAGGACTCCTCTGGACGAGAAACCGGTCCGTCGCAGAGACCTCTACCTGACAAACACACACGACATTCACAAGAGACAGACATCAGTGCCCCCGACGGGATTCGAACCCTCAAACCCGGCAAGCGAGCGGCCGCAGACCCACGCCTTAGAGCGCGCGGCCACCGGCAGCTGTTAGATAATACCAAATAATGGCGTCTACAGAAATGAGGGACACAAAAATAGGCGCGAAATGTGCCGAATAGCAGGATTTTCAATACAAAACCATGAATCAGTAAGTATCCATCAAAAACAAAACAAAAAAAAAATACCGGGGGCATGGGTTGTGTCTTTTTTGAGTGTTGTGTGTTTTCAGGTAGATGCCTCTGCGACGTGCCGATCACTCGTCCACAGGAGTCCTACAGAGTGTGGTGTGTCTGAGTGAGATGGTGAAGCCTCGATTATGAGGAGGACCTGCCCCACTAGGGGCTCTTGCACCTTGGGCGGAAAAAATATTTTGCTGTGTTATATTTTGTAATATGCCACAACGTACGCAACTGTTTTAGGTTCTAAACATCAAACATATATATATATATCGTTGACGGATACCCTTTGCTTCGCAGAGTATAACCAACAAGATGCAAAGTTTCACAATTTATTTATTTCTGGCCAGGCTAGCAGCAGGTAGCAGTATCGGTCTGACAAACGCCTGACGCTGTATGTGCAGTTTTGAGCTCCTGATGACGGACGGAAAAGCCGTCTGAAACATGTAGAGCGTCTTACAGAAATAAATAAATTGTGAAACTTTGCATCTTGTTGGTTATACTCTGCGAATATATTAGCGTTGCACGGACCTATGAATGTTACAAAAAAAACCTTTTGCTTCTTTACAAATTCAGACCGAGTCACGTTAAAGTGACAACGTGATAGTGATAACATTTATTTCCATTCATTATCCACCAGCATAAATAACAACTCCGTCAAGTGAGAGTGCCTACTCCCTGTGTTACAGCGTCTGTGACAGGGCATTGTGTGGGAGTTTCCTTGTGTACATTATATGTCTAAATGGACTCTACCTGCCCTGTGGTCACTATTAGGTGGGCGTGATGTCGTTGATGATAGAATGCTGGACGCCTTGTCCTACGTCAGAACCAGGTGATCAGAGGGGTACAATAGACACTCGCACGCCCTGCAGATTCCTCGTAACTTAAATCAGCATAATACAAACCTGCTCTGGGGTCCAAAATAGTCTAAACAAAAGCTCGATACTACGTCATTTCTTATTCTACGCATGTTTACAGACCTGTTTTCCTAATTCACAGCACATCCGTCTTTCTCCTCTGTTTTCAGGTTTCACACTCTCAGGAATTTTACTTAGAATTTTGTATTAGTTTCTATTCACACAATTCAGGTTTGTCCAACTTCTATTTTTTTTTCTGTATATTTTTCAATGTGTGCGTTTTGGTTAGATGGTCGAACGTTCGTATAACGAATCCGAGACATCTATCCATGTATTTCGTAACAGAAATTTTTAATTTAACTCGGTATTTAACCAACTTGATGCACAAAATTTGTTTCACACTAAGTTTTATTTCATGCCTCTACATGTTTCGAGCACATGTGCTCAACATCAGGAGGTCAAAATTGCATTACACAGCCTCTGGTATCATTACAACTATAGGTGTGATGATACCAGAGGCTGTGTAATGCAATTTTGACCTCCTGATGTTGAGCACATATGCTCGAAACATGTAGAGGCATGAAATAAGACTTAGTATGAAACAAATTTTGTGCATCAAGTTGGTTAAATACGGAGATAAATATACTGAGATGCACGGTCAGCAAAACGTCAAGAAATTTTTAACTTTACAGTTGTATATCAAAGTGTGAAAAACACGTTGTATTTGATGCACTCCGCACATAATCGTAACGCTGCGACATGTTTCATTGGTATTCATTTCTGTGTCCAAGCTATACACGTGATAGTTACTCTTAACACGTGGTATCAGCTTCGCCCAGCGGTGCCCATATTTTTTCACTGAAAACCCGAGTGGCTTTTATTCAGAGTATAAGGGGGTTTGCTTGAAAGAACTTGTAATTTTAATGCGAGTATTGACCCCCAATTGTTCCCTAACGTCATTATTATCTGTGTACAACAGTGTTTATTCGTTGAGTCTCAAACACATTCCTTTAGATGTGTCTGGTAATACCAGGTTTTTGCCAGTGCTAATCCACTACATTGCTAATGACTACAGCTTACCTGTACTATTATCTGTATACTGTGGAGGAATGTAAACCTCATTAAAAATTCAACGTGTACAGATCTGTTCATAATTGCGTGAAGGAGAGAAGTTCAGGGAAAAGTTTGTTTCTCGTGTACTTCAGGGCTGTACATCGTGTCTGCGGAAAATAATTGAAGTATTGAAAGGGACAGATTGGAATATTAAAGTACATAAAAAATGCCCTACATTAATCTGAATGTAAGGACTGTTGTGAATAAAATTTACCATAAATAAAAAAGCTTCTTATCTTGATGTACAAGGTAAAGGTAAAGTTTTCACGTTACGGGTCCGGTGTGGCCCAGAGGGTAGGTAGAGGTATAGCTGTACTCTTCCATGACCGCGGCACTAGAAGGGGGTGAGTGGTCAGCAGCACGCCTCGGCCGCACTTTACCCCCGGGAAAGACCTGGTACCCATTTTACAGGAGGCTGGGTTGGCCCCAGAGCCGGTCTGGACGGGTGGAAAATCTCGTCCCCACCGATATTCGATCCCGGACCGTCCAGCCTGTAGCTCAGCCGCTATACCGACTGAGCTACCCGGCCCACAGTGATGTAATAATTTTAAATTAAATAAGGAAGTGTAATTTGCAACAACAAAAAATCACCCGGTTTCAACTGTAATCAAAATTTTTTTATTTTTTGTAATTTTAAATATTTATATATCAAACAAATGTTTTAAAAGTTAAAAAATGAATGTAATAACGTTATCTGTAAAAACGGTACCAGTATTTCTTTTGGAGCACCCTTGATTATCCCTAGCAAGGGTACAAACATGTTGTGTATGTACCAATGAAGGAGCCAGACAGACAGGTGTTACCTTTGCAAATTTAATGTTTGTGTGACCGTGCATTACTGTTACATTAATATAAACAACCAACTAGAGGCAACAATAACAAATTTTATTGATAACTACAATTAGCTCAACATATTTCGGTCGATAATTTCGCCCCTCCTCAGGAGCACTAGACTGTGTTCACAGCTTGTGGTAAAATGCACCGACGATGCTCCCTGCTGGTCACTAGCCGGCAGCATCGTCGGTGCTTTATACCACAAGCTGTAAACACAGTCTTGCTCCTGTGGAGGGGCGAAATTATCGACCGAAACATGTTGAAGTGATTGTAACTATTTGTTATTTTTGCATCTAGTTTTTGCATTAGACGTATTGAAGTGCAGAATGGCTGAAGACTAACTGCTGTGTATGTATGTTATAACTTCCGGTAACAGTAGCAATGTTACCACAATATCAGATATGTTCTACAGCTTAACTGCAACATTAGTGTGCATCGTATCTTCAGTTTAATAGCTGGCCTGTACGTCTCCTATTTATAAACACATGTTCAGTAACATTTCACCTCTCCTATTCGTAAATGGAAGTGCAACTTCTTTGCTTTTCCCTACCTCACCTCTAGCTAGCAGTCCGTATATCTGGCCCTGAGCAAAGAAACTCTTCTGATGTGCTCTTTTTCAGCGGTAGCACCCGAACGGAACGGAGTAATACGGCTCTTTTATATCGGGGAGATCAAAGAACGCCTTCAAATCGAGGCAGTCTTCTTACACCCAAAGATATATACCTATATAGACAGCTAAAGAGACACGGGGAGTAGAAGGGGAGGGAAAAACACGTTACCAGCCCTCGTGAAGGTAGGATGAGATTTTTACAACGCTGCTTTGTAAGAAATTGCTTCCAAGATTCTTCCCTCCCCGTGGGATGAGTTGTGTGGAGAATTTGCATGTAAGCCATTTACTTAAAAGTATAAGCACTGGGTGCTGTTTATAGCAGTAAGATTAGGGGGTAGCGCGAAGACGGGGGTGGAGAACAGTCAGGGTGTAGGACGACGTGAAGGTAGTTGATATTTATGATTAGCATTAATATATGTGTAAATTCTATTCCGGAAGAAATTAAGAGCAGATTGAGGTCAGGAAATGCTTGCTATCATTCGGTGCAGAATCTTTTGTCTTCCAGGTTGCTATCCAAAAATTTAAAGATCAAGATATTCAGAACTAGAATTATGCCTATTGTTTTGTGTGGGTGTGAAACTTGGTCGCTGACATTGTGAGAGGAAAGGAAGCTGAGGGTGTTTGAGAACATGGTGTTGAGGAGAATATTAGGACCTAGGAGGGACGAGGTAACGGGGGAATGGAGAAGATTGCATAACGAGGAGCTAAATGACTTGTACACCTCACCCAATATTGTGCGGGTGATAAAATCCAGAAGATAAGAGATGGGTTGGGCATGTGGCGCGTATGGGTGAGGAGAGGGGGGCGTATAGGGTCTTGGTGGGGAAACGGGAGGGAAAGATGCCACTGGGGAGACCTAGACGTAGATGGGTGGATAATATTAGGATGGATCTCCAGGAGGTGGGATGTGGGTATATGGCCTGGATTGGGCTGGCCCAGGATAGAGACAGGTGGCGGACGCCTGTGAGTGCAGTAATGAACCTTCGGCTTCCGTGAAATGCGGGGAATTTCTTGACTAGCTGCAAACCAGTTAGCTTCTCAAGAAGGACTCTGCACTATGGAGTAAGTAATAGATCCGCTTACCTGAAAGCCTGAGAAGACAAACGATCGTGCATAATGTGCGTGAATTCCGGCTGCCGCCGTGAAGTAGCTGAGACCTGCCCTCTTCCAGGTTATTACTCAGTGAGTAGTGGTAATTTCTTATCGACTTTTTGGGACAACCTATAGCTCCCATCTTTTTTTTATTATTGAACCTTGAAAATGGGACCTATATGATGTCCCGCGACGTCGGTAAGGAATTACCACTACTTGCTGCGTAAGCAGAGCGCAGTTATCATGTATGTTGTTTATTTAAATGGCGCTACCTGTCCTATGGCTGAATTACTTTAAATTTCTCTTGTATGGAAAACAAATACTCTTGTTGAGAAAAACCAGAAAAATGTAGGGGTAGAAATTTTGGAAATATCATGAGAGGACAAATACAAACAAAATTGCACAAAATTATCGCCAAATCATTTTCAATATGTGTGAGAGGTATAAAAGAAGATAAGAATGTAAGCATAGCGCTTTGGGGGGGGGGTTATTAAAGTACAGTTGTAGTTATGTAAGTTGTGAGAGATGAAACAGGAGGATTATTGAAGGCGTTGTGAGAGTAATAAACAGATGATGCGACCATGTGGAAGGGATGACTTGGGATTTGACATTCAGATGACCGTTCATCGTGATATATTCTTATAATAAACCGAACTAGATGCACTAATTTCTCAAATGTATTTTTGGAATAAAAATCTACATGTTTCGGGCAGTTCCTCTGTCCATCATCAGGAGTTTTTCACTGTACACACAGCAATGGTATATGTCATACAGGTTTGCTGACAGCTAGCAAGCAGGATCAGGACGGAACTGGTTCCGTCCCGATCCTGCTCGCATTATACAGGGTCTTAGTGAAGCTGCCTCCCTAAAGAAAATAAGTGCATTTGACGTTCAGATGACCGTGCATCGTGATATATTCTTATAATAAAAGCCAACGAGATGCACTATTTCTCAAGTTTATTTTGATAAAGAACACTACATATTTCGGACAGATCTACTGTCCATCATCAGTAGTCTCAACACTGTACACACAGCAATCGGTATTTGTCATGCTAGTTATGTTATGTAGCCTGCTAGCGAGGCCGGGGTGGAACTGGAGTTCCATACTGACCTCGCTAGCAGACAGTCAACGCAACTAGCATGGCAAATACGTACCGCTGTGTGTACAGTGTTGAAGCTCCTGATGATGGACAGTAGATCTGTCCGAAACATGTAGAGTTCTTTACCAATATAAATTTGAGAAATAGTGCGTCTTGTTGGCTTTTATTATAAGAACGATGACCTGGGATTTAGACCCCGAGCGTGGTCAGCATATTTTCGTATTTCTGTGGAAATATATGAAAAAATATGTCGTCGTACTGCAAGCCGGAAGGACGAATTAATTTAGCCTCATAATTGGACTTAAAGTACAATCATAGTCATTGAAGAACAAAAGAATACTATGAAACGAGAACAATACATGTATATCGGTGTTTATTTTATGTTTTTTTTTTCCAACCGTATATAACCAGCGCAGTGTTTACGTAACTCGCATATCTTCTGCTTCAGTTATTTCTTATCTATTTCGCATAGTTCCGGACCAAGTACCACAGTTTGCATTATTTCAAGTGTATTTAATATAAGATGTAAGTACAGCTGGTAAGTTAATCTTATTTTTATTGGACCGTGCATCATCTTGATAGTTGAATAAAGAGAGACCAACTTGATGTCACTTGCTTTATTATTTCATTATTTAATGCTCAACGTGTTTCGGATGTTAATACATCCATCCTCAGGAGCTTGCGACTTATTTGTTGAGTTA
>Ga0123352_10019850_pt1 | contig 10711 bp, 5 predicted proteins | sample TergutLab28metaG_FD_89700 | JGI IMG/M metagenome (GOLD analysis project Ga0123352, IMG submission 89700) | Labiotermes labralis P1 segment gut microbial communities from Petit-Saut dam, French Guiana - Lab288 P1 | ecosystem: Host-associated > Arthropoda: Insects > Digestive system > Gut ... | reverse complement strand
TTGTGTGTGTGTGTGTGTGTGAGAGTGTGTGTGTGTGTGTGTGTTGGTGAGAGAGAGAGAGAGTGTGTGTGTGTGTGTGGATGTGAGAGTGTGTGTGTGTGGTGTGCGTGTGTGTGTGTTGGTGTGAGACTGTGTATGTGTGTTGGTGTGAGACTGTGTGTGTGTGTTGGTGTGAGAGTGTGTGTGTGTGTGTGTGTTGGTGAGAGAGAGAGAGAGAGTGTGTGTGTGTGTGTGTTGGTATGAGTCTGAGTGTGTGTTGTGAGAGTGTGTGTGTGTGTGTGTGTGGGTGTGTGTTGGTGTGTGTGAGAGAGTGTGTGTGTGTGTATGTGTTGGTGTGAGTGTGTGTGTGTGTGTTTGTGTTGGTGTGTATGAGAGAGAGAGAGAGAGAGTGTGTGTGTGTGTGTGTGTGTTGGGTGTGTATGAGAGAGTGTGTGTGTGTATGTGTGTGTGTGTGTATCCTACAGACATCAGAATTTGCAGACACGCTGGCGAAATAGGCAAGATATTTTGATGACATTGTAGCTCATATTGGAAGTACTTTCAACCGTCCGTCACGAGTCTGTTACGTCTTGTTATTGTTAATTTGGTGACAGGAGTAGTAAAACATTGTGTTTAGTTTGTTTTGTACAAACTATGTTAAAGCCAAACTTTTCCTCAATTGTGCTTTTGTGGGTCAGTAATTTTTTATTCGAACTTTCTTAGTGCTTGCTGTTGTGTCCATCTGTATGGACGTTCCGCACTTTTGCGGATGTGAACTGTCCACAGGCATTTGGTAGCTGCGTCTTTATGCATCTTACTGTTATGTAGTCTGCCGCTAACATCACACCATTTTATAGTCTATTGCTAGCATCATACCATTTTTTCCCCTATGGCGCTGCGGCCCAACGCAGGCCATGGCCTCCTCATTCTTGAGGGTTCTAGATCACACACAAAACGACGCATCACAGGAGGTAGGACTCCTCTGGACGCGTGATGAGTGTGTCGCAGAGACCTCTACCGGACACCGCACAACACTCAAAACCCACGATCCCAGCAGACGAGCGGCCGCAGACCTTAGACCGCGCGGCCATTGCGACCGGCGCATCATACCATTACATAGTCTACCGCTAGCATCATACCATTACATAGTCTACTGCTAGCATCGTACCATTACATAGTCTGCCGCTAGCATCATACCATTACATATTCTACCGCTAGCATCGTACCATTACGTAGTCTACCGCTAGCATCATACCATTACATAGTCTGCCGCTAGCATCATACCATTACATAGTCTACCGCTAGCATCGTACCATTACGTAGTCTACCGCTAGCATCATACCATTACATAGTCTACCGCTAGCATCGTACCATTACGTAGTCTACCGCTAGCATCATACCATTACATAGTCTACCGCTAGCATCATACCATTACATAGTCTACCGCTAGCATCATACCATTACATAGTCTACCGCTAGTATCGTGCCATTACGTAGTCTGCCGTTAGCATCATACCATTACTTATTCTATCGTCGCTAGTAAGTTTCTCGCAAAATCTGCCGGTAGACTGCTTGACAGTATGATGCAGGAAAGTGCAGTTAACAGACGCTACTGGAAGGCAATCAGCACTGCGCGACTGACCGTTTGAAGGACTGACGTGACGCGTTCAATGAGCGCCGCACCTGTTTATGTAAAGTAATGCTCCTCCCCCCAAGTACGAGAATGTCAGCTAAAATAGGCGACTTTCTGCTACTGCAGTATGCTGAAGACGATACACGAGTAGAGATGGGTGAGCCAAAGACTGCGGGCGGAATGGTAGAGACCAGAACGCGTGCTTGGGGTTTCGTACGTCTATGTTCATTACACTAATCAGACGTATAAAACTGTATAATGATTACTGTGTAATAAGCCGGTCCCAGTGGCCGCGCGGTCTAAGGCGTAGGTCTGCGGCCACTCACCTGCTGAGATTGTGAGTTCGAATCCCACCGGGAACAGGGATGTTTGTCTGTTGTCCGGTAGAGGTCTCTGCGAGAGCTGATCACTCATCCAGAGGAGTCCTACCGACTGTTGTGCGTCGTTGTGTGTGATCTAGAAACCTAGTGAATAAGGAGGCCATGGCCCACTGGGGGGGGGCTGTCGCTGTCCGAATGACGGCTGTGCCGTTCATTTTGTTCTGATAGATCTTCATTAACCCTTTAAACGCCGAGTTAAATCCCATCTGCCATCTGCTGGCATTATTCGGGGCTCATCATATTCTCCACGTTAGCAGGATAAGGGTTAATAGGGGAAATTCTCTTCTTTTCTTTAAGCAGTATTCGTAAAACTGTCAGATTTCGTTTTTCTGCTTTTGCTACGTTTGTTTAAATTTATTTGAACCGCCATAACCTGAGTTGCTAGAGACGTCAGAGGACTCGTAGTTCGACGCTCGATAGGGATTTTTTTTTTCAAAATAAGTCCGGACCGACTCTAGAGCCAGCCTAGCCTTTTGTGTAGCGGCTACTGGGACCTCTCCCCCCGGGACGTGAAGCTGACTACTGACTTTGATCTAGTGTTGAAGATGAGTGAAACTATTCCGTTGCTTCCCCATCCGCCTTCGTGGCGTGAAAGGGAAGACTACGTGTCCGATTACCTTTACCTTTAACCCCATTACTTCATTCAGTCTCTCTCTCTCTCTCTCTCTCCCTCCATGTGTGGTTTTTATTAAACACGCAGCTCGGCGATTTATGTGACCAAAAACATTTCGCACGGCTTTAATTTTGTTTAATTTATCGGAAATTGTATACATTGCAAGGACGATTTAATGGTGGCTTGGTTGCGTCATATTTCCGGCATCAGTGTTGCTGCTAACTAACGTGAACTGTAGTTTGCAAATTGACGGTTATTTCATTTCGGGTTTTTTTTTTTACTGGTCACTCCGGATTCATAATACGTCACTTTAAATTATAATTTCCAAACTAAAATCTGCTCTCAGGAGTTCTGTAATACGCTTTGAGAATCGGTGATTCTTAAACAGAAAATTAAAACGAACGACTTAGCTAATTGTAGTTTAAAGAAAACTTATTATGCTGTCAAGCAAAACGAAATAAGATTATTATTTAACCCTTTAAAGACCAAACGTAATCTGCTTTATATAAGGAATCAGTCCGTACCGCGCTGTAAACACTTTCCACCACGGTTATAAAAGCCAATCAGTTAATGCTGTATAAAGCGAAAGTCGCTGTTTGTTCTGAGATCCGCACAAAACACTCAACGCAAAGCGAGCACCGTGTAGAGTTGTTGAATGTTAAACCTGGTGGTAAGTAAAGAAACAGCTAGGCTTTAAAAGGTTAAAATAGAATGCATCTTCATGCGTGTTATATGGTGCGGATTTGTGCTCTGAAGATAGATGTCATAGACGTTACGTTTAAATGTAATTTGCTTTACCGCGAGGTCCTTCGCAATGTCGGTGAGGTACCATTTTTGCACCCACAGAAACAAAGTTTCTTTTACTCAACATTTCCTTCCTATACTGCTATGTTTGGCAGAGCCCTCCTGAATCACCCTGTATAAATGCATGAGACATCGTCCTTGAATTTAGTTAAGCGTGGAATTTAACGACGCTGTCGTTTTCTGAGGTTGCGTAGCGTTGGTTATGGTTGAGTGAATGAGTATGGAACTGATGGGACTCAAGCTGGCAGAGGAACAGCGATTATCCGGGAAAAAAGAAACCCTGTCTCAGTGCCACGTTGTCTGCCGTAAATCCCACATGTATTGACTTGCGACTGGATCCGTGCCTCCGAAGTCAGATGCGCAAATTAATGTAATTTCTATTAGTGACGTGGAAGTTTTCATTGTTGCTTCACGGTACCACATTACCGTCTTCGCCATTGTGGGAGATGTTGAAATAAATTGAGTTTTCTTGTAGTATGAACTTGATGATTGTGAGACCGTGCGTCATTAGAACAACGATGTAAGCAACCAACAAGATGCAACAAATTCCGTTTATTGATCTTTTTAAATCAGCTGTACATGTTTCGGGCGACAAACTCGCCTATCCTCCAGAGCACTTTCTGACTTTATACACAGGTTTTGCTACAAGGCACCGATATTGGTGCCGACCGGTGACAAGTTTTAGATGGAACGGAGTTCCATCTGGTGCATTATACCACAAGCTGTGAACACAGTCTAGTGCTCCTGAGGATGGGCGAAATTATTGCCCGAAACATGTTGAGCTGATTGTAATTATCAGTAAAATCTGTTATTGTTGCATCTGTTTGGCTGTTTATATTATTGTATGTTGGGCTGATTTTGAAGAATTCTGAAAGCGTGTAAATGTTCAGAATATTTGTAGAAACAACAGTAATTCTTCAAAATTTGCCCAACATCTAAATGACCTTATGCATACTTTTGGATCCGTAGGAAACACTTTGCAAATTTTAGCTAAGTTCTCCCAAATCGTTTATATAATAAAGTTGTGTTAGACTAATATCATACTTGCGTACTTTCTTACCCGACTGAGCAGAGTCCTTCTTGAGAAGCTAACCGGTTTTCAGCTAGTCAAGAAATTCCCCGCATTTTATTGAACCTCGAAGGTTCATCACCGCATTCACAAGTGCCCGCCACCTGTCCCTGTCCTGATCCAGCTCGATCCAGTCCATACCCCCACATCCCACTTCCTGAAGATCCATCTTAATATTATCCTCTCATCTACGCCTGGGTCTCCCAAGTGGTCTCTTTCCATCAGATTTCCCCACCATAACCCTGTATACGCCTCTCCTCTCCCCCATACGCGCTACATGACTCGCCCATCTCATTGTTCTCAATTTTTATCACCCAAAAAATATTTGGTGAGCAGTACAGATCATTAAGCTCCACGTTATGCTAGATTAACCTTTTGGCGCCGAAATTATTTTTTTAAATTTTAGCACACCCTCTATATAAAATGTGAATAATACAGGAACCAAATACGTTAGAATTATGAAACAAACTGCATTTTGAGTAGAAAAAACGGAGAGTATACATCATGTTTAAAAATATTCGGTACCTATATTTGTTGAATAAATATATCAAATGCAGCTTTGGAGGTTAGCGGTGCGGTACGTCAACTATAGTTGACGTTAGGCGTCTAAAGGTTTAAATTATACTAGTTTTAACCAAAGAAAATAGGAAGACACACCAAATAACACAACTGACCATAAACCTTTAACACACGATACACAAAACACCCAACACCCAATTCGGCAGTACATATAGGCTACTGTGCTCCCGATGAAGACCAACACATGTCGAAACATGTTGTCATAACATGTAGGCGAAATGTGATAATATGAAAGGTATTGTTGTGCCGAGCGAAGAAATATTTTCGTTCGAAACTGCATGTGAGTGGCAGTATTACCGTTGCTAATCGTTCAAAATGTCGTCCCTTAATTCAGTCCGTTCCTTGCGCCATATACAACGTGCCAGTAACTGCCCACAGCACTCTGTCATCGCCCAACCACAAACTTCTCATGTGTCGCACGCTACCGGGTGACTCCTAATAAATTCTTTACTTTGTTATTCATGTGTAAGTGGGAATGAACGTAATGTTTTAAAGCCCAGTGGTTACTATACATACCGTCAGGTGTAATTTTAAGAAATTCTACGCTCCGCCCACAGAGCGTATTTACGTGTTTAGTTTTCATCTCGTAACAAAACAGCGATTATACCTGTATTTAGTTTGGTTTTTATAGGCGAGATGAAGTCTGCTTACTGCGCGGTACGAACTGAGTTTGTTTTTAAATATAATTCATGTTAATCTTGGTTTTTAAAAAGGCCTTCCCCTGGCCGAGGCTCTTGGCTACCGTCCTGTCACCGTATAGGCACGGTTTCGATACCAGGCCAGTTCGTGTGAGATTTTTGGTGGACAAATTTGCAATGAGCCAGGTTTTTCTCTTGGTACTTACGTTTCCCTTGTCAGCATCTTTACACCAATGCGCCATACTCACCTTTCATCTTCCTTTGACTGTTATCAGAAGGAAAAAACGGACGAAGTCTACGGTCTTTGCATAAGGCAGTCCGAAGAGCACGGGATAGAACAATAGTTTCGCGTGGTTTCCAAAGGGTTAAACAAGTACGTCTATAAATTTTAGTTTAACCGTCTAAAGACGAAACGTGTCTGTGGTATATAAGGATTCAGCTCGTACCGCGCTGTAAACACTCTCCGCCTCGGTTATAAAATCCAGTCAGTTAATGCTGTACAAGGAAAAGGTTGCTGCTCGTTCTGAGATCCACACAAAACACATATAGGCAATGTGATCAGCATATAGAATTCTCGAATGTTAAACTTGGTGATACGTAAAGTTACTGGTAAGCTTTAAAAGGTTAATATTCCAATACTCTTCGTTCATATTACATCAGAAGCTACTGCGGCATGTCGTTCGATGACTCTCATCTTTCATATCCTGAGGGTGCCGTGTTGAATTTTTGGCCCTAAGACCGGTTATCCTAGACGGTAACGTGATTGTGAGTCGTCCTGTGACATGAAGTAGGTCTGGCAGGTACAGACGGCCTTTAATTAATCTTGGAGCAGGCTGGTGTATGCGGTCGAGTATTAAACGGAACTGCAGCTTTATGGACGGGGCCAATTACTCGTTCTGTAAGGTCGGGTGGGTCGCGTTTTATTGGTACACTGCAGTACTTCTTCGCGTGTAACTTGGCGGCTGCGATTGATTTCATAGCAAACCCGTGATGTCTGGTACGTTTTGCTTTCAGTGGAGGGCATCCTTACCTACAAGGAGTGGAAGAGCGCTGACACACACACACCACTAATCACTGTATGGCCTGAAATGTTTGGTCGATCAGACGCCAGAATTTCGTCACCGAGACCCGGTTTCGATCCCAGGTCACCCCATGTGAAATTTGTGGTAGGCAGAGCTGCACCCGGACAAGTCTTCCGCAGAGTACCTGTACCTTTTCTCTAACTATCTTTCCTCCATTCGCATTTATGTTTGTATTTGGGTACTCTTGTATAAGATCAAATGCAGATGGGAAGAATCAGCTGTAGAAAATTGAACGGATGTTGGAAGGTGGGTGAGAACTGGTTTGTACGTGGCGTCGATAACTGTTGAGAGAGAGAGAGAGAGAGAGAGAAATAGCGGCTTAGACCCATAAATCAATACCCATAGAGAGAACGGACAACTATAACATATGTGTGGCACATAATATCTATAGAATTTAAGACTAACATTTCATGAACAGTACAGAATTTAAATTGAATTGTTTCCATCCTGTTGTGTATATATATATATATATACCAAGTTTTTCATTAAGTCCACCGTCTTTACACAACGTATATTGTTGGCTAAAGTTTAGTTAAACAAGCTGCATGTTTCGGCTTTACTTGGCCATCGTCAGGCTTACAGGAGATTAGTATCAATTATAGTACAAATGTTCGTTGTACCAATGGGATCCCATAGGCTCAGCGAACATTTGTACTATAATTTATACTAATCTCCTGTAAGCCTGATGATGGTCAAGTAAGGGCTGAACATGTAGCTTGTTTAACTAAACATTAGCCAACAATATATGTTGGGTAAAGACGGTGGACTTAATGAAAAACTTAGTACATAATTTAGCTTTAGTATAGGAGATGTGAAGAATAGGGTGTTGAGGAGAATAATTGAGCCCAAGAGAGACGAGGTAACAAGGAAGTACAGAAAACTACATAATTAGTAGCTTAATGATTGTACTGCTCACCAAATATTGTCCGGATGATCAAATCGAGAGGAATGAGATGGACGGGGCATGTAGCACGTATGGAGGAAAGGAGAAGCGTATACAGGGTTTTGGTGGGGAAACTTGAGGGAAAGAGACCACTGGAGAGACCGAGGCGTAGATGGGAGGATAATATTAAGATGGGTCTGCAGGAAGTGGGATGTGGAAGTATGGACTGGATCGAGCTGGCGCAGGATAGGGACATGTGGCGGGCACTTGTGAATGCGGTGATGAACTTTCGGGTTTCATAAAATGCGGGGAATTTCTTGACTAACTGAAAACCGGTTAGCTTCTCGAGAAAGACTGCTCCATGGAGTAAGTAATAGGAGATGTTACTGCAGAAAACTTTCTGTTAGCAATGTGGCTCCAAGTAAATTATTATAATAATACATATTATTACTATTTATATTCCAATAGAGATATTCTACTGGCTATTTTGGAAGCAGCGGCCTCTGCAATAGGACAAACGGGTTGATGCATGCTCTAGTTCCTTGGGCGCTTTCCCAAAATTGCGAAAAGCGACTGTTAGCCTCTTCATGTCTGTTCATCTTTCCGCATGGAACAACTCGGCTCCCACTGGACGGATTTTCGTGAAATTTGGTATTTGAGTTTTTTTTTCGAAAATCTGTCGAGAAAATTCAAGGTTCATTAAAATCTGACAAGAATACCCGGTACTTTACATGAAGACCTGTGTACGTTTATGATAATATCTCGCTGAATTTTTCTTAGAATGAGAAATGTATCAGGCAAAAGTTATAGAAGAATTCGAATCACACATTTTGAGTTCAATAACTTTTTTCCCCTAAAACCGTACCTTTAACGATACAGCCCATTCTCATTACATGATGGGTACATCAGGCTACAAACACCCACTCAGAGTATGTAATACTTACTGTGTGTGATGATACCAGAGGCTGTGTAATGCAATTTTGACCTCCTGATGATGAGCACATGTGCACGAAACATGTAGAGGCATGAAATAAAACTTATTGTGAAACAAATTTTGTGCATCAAGTTGGTTAATTACTGAGATAAATATACTGAGATGCACGGTCAGCAAAACGTCAAAATTATAGCATAGTGTTGCATGTTCTTAGTGTATAGTGCTGAATGCTGTTACTATGCTGTTGAATGTTCTTAGTGTATAGCAAGGTGTTGAATGGTATTAGTATGTAGTGTAGTGTTGAGTGATATTAGTCTATAGCATAGTGTTGAATGCTATTAGTGTTTAGTATAGTGTTGAATGCTATTAGTGTATAGTATATTGTTTAATGCTATTAGTGTGTAGTATAGTGTTGAACGCTATTAGTGTGTAGTATAGTGTTGAATGCTATTAGTGTATAGTATAGTGTTGAATGCTATTAGTATGTGTGATAGTGTTGAATGATCTTAGTGTTTAGTGTTAAGTGCTATTAGTGTATAGTACAGTGTTGAATTCTATTATTGTTTAGTATATTGCTGAGTGCTATTAGTGTATATTATAGCTTTGCATGCTCTTAGTGTTTAGTGTTGAGTGCTAATAGTGTATAGTATATTGTTGAATGCTGTTAGTGTGTAGTATAGTGTTCAGTGCTATTAGTGTGTAGTATAGTGTTGAATGCTATTAGTGTATAGTATAGTGTTGAATGCTATTAGTGTGTATGATAGTGTTGAATGATCTTAGTGTTTAGTGTTAAGTGCTGTTAGTTTATAGTACAGTGTTGAATGCTATTATTGTTTAGTATATTGTTGAGTGCTATTAGTGTATGTTATAGCTTTGCATGATCTTAGTGTTTAGTGTTAATAGTGTATAGTATAGTGTTGAATGATATTAGTTTCGTCGCAGTGCCACAAAATGGGCTGCCATTGCAGGCAGGAAGAGAAATTCTGCAACTTAGTTCATACAAACATTTGCGGTGGTGCTGAGTTAGGTTTGTGTGTGCTCATTAATTTGTATAGAAAACTTGCCTAAATCCCGCTGAAATTTCAGTGGTAAAGTTTGACAACTTCCGTCTGTAGCTCCAGACATCCTTCTGTTCATCCGCCCTCGTACGTGTAACTACCAGTAGGTTGAAATTGCGATGTGACCGCTCAATGCGTACTGTGAGTCCGAGAGCGTGTCGAGAGCCAACGGTGTTGTTAGGAAGAGGTAACGCTATTCGGCAGTGGTTGATACTTCTCATTTATCGACGTAAGCTTACGTTCCTGTCACAGAGCGACACTATAACAACGCTGAGTTTTTTAATGCATTGATATTCTTATGGACGTTTCGAATTTAGGTGTCACTAAATCAAAATTCTTTTCTTACATCTGTTCTTGTTCCAAATATTGAATTCCTGACCAAAAATATAGCAGAATGTGGCTCTATATTGTAGTTCAAACTAGACAATAATTTGTGCAGATAATTAACTGACATGCACAGAATACTGGCACAGCACAGGTGCCATTTACCCGCGTCTTAACAAACGTAAGGTTCACTTGTAAGGGGCGAGACCTTCTTTCATTTGCCTTTCAATTTTACATTTGCGGCACTTTATCGACTTATCGATCGGAGTTATGTTTGTGCGTGAATCCTGGCTTCTGCCGCCATGTAGAATAGATATGCGCTCTTCTCAGATGTTACGCAGCGCAGAGTAGTAATTCCTTACCGACGTTCAGGGACAACCTGTTGGTCCGAAAGAATTTCTTGACCCTTGAAGATGGGACTGATAGGTTGTCCTGAAACGTCGGTAAGGAATTATCACTATACGCTGCGTAACATCACAGAAGCGGACCGCGGTAGCACAGTGGTTAAGGTGCTGTGCTACAAATCGGAAAGTCGCTGGTTCGATCCCAGCTGGTGTCAGTGGATTTTTCATTGATATGAAATCCTTCCGATCACACTATGGCCCTGGGGTTGACTCAGCCTCTAACAGAAATGAGTACCAGGAGTATTTCCTGGGGGTAAAGGCGGCCGGTGCGTAAGGCTGACAACCTACCACCATCCTGTGCCGTTGTCACGAAATCTGGGAGCCTTAACTT
>Ga0123352_10019849_pt1 | contig 10711 bp, 6 predicted proteins | sample TergutLab28metaG_FD_89700 | JGI IMG/M metagenome (GOLD analysis project Ga0123352, IMG submission 89700) | Labiotermes labralis P1 segment gut microbial communities from Petit-Saut dam, French Guiana - Lab288 P1 | ecosystem: Host-associated > Arthropoda: Insects > Digestive system > Gut ... | reverse complement strand
GTGGTGCAGTTGTGGTTGTTATAAAGAGGGAAAGGGGTGAGGGGTGGGTGTTGTAAGGGGGGGGCGAGCGGGGGGGGGGGGTGGAGATTTTTGAAAGAAAGAGGTTAATTCTATTTTCAAGGAGCGGTAAAACCACGAATACACCATTTAGTCACAAGCTAAACTGAAACACTTCGTTTAGTACTGTGTATGACCACAGTGAAAAGAAGAAATTTGTTGTAGAAGAAAGTATGCTTGCTTGCTTGCTTGCTTGCTGGCTACGAGGTCTAGGTTGCATTAAATAAGAGACAGACGAAAACAACCAACAGAACCTTGAAGTTAGAACCAGGTGTGAACATAAGGCCACCTAACTTGACCATAATTCGCTAATTTCGGAATGACAACAAGAGGTGTAGGAAGAGGAGGACCAGACCAAGGTTTGTACAAGATGCTAGCAATATATCCAACTTTGGTCACCTGTCTCTCGCAATATTTTTAATTGGTCCTTTATTTTGTTAAACTCCTAAATTTCACTACTCCCACGAAATTGGTCCATGTTTGTGGTATATAAATTTCACTTCGTACTATGTCTACTAACCCGGTCCGGGATCGAACCCCGGTGGGGACGAGATTTTCCGCCCTTCCAGACCGGCCCTGGGGCCCACCCAGCCTCCTGTACAATGGGTACCGGGTCTTTCCCGGGGATAAAGTGCGGCCGGGGCGTACTGCTGACCACTCACCCCTTCTAGTGTCGCGGTCATGGAAGAGTAGAGCTATACCTCTACGCACCCTCTGGGTCACACCGGGCCTGTAAAGGGGTCACTTTACTTTTTTTTGTCTACTAACCACGACCAGTCTTGTGTTCTGTTACAAGTGGTTTCATTAAGTCCAGCCTTCAGCGAAGGGGACCCTGACTAGGCCGTTAACATGTGCCTGTTTTATGTGATCCGAGATTATCACGGCCGTAAATATTCAAGGTTCCATCTTACTATTCCACCCTGAAGAGGGCAACAACAAGTACTTGCGAAACACTTATTACCATGCAGTAAACCTTGTCCATGTCTTCATGTCTGTCTGTCCACACTCCTCCCACGTCACTGTTATACAACTCTCTTGTTGTTCTTAGCTAATCGTAAACAGTAAAAAACATGAGTCAGACCGAACAGTTGTGGTTCGATGCCTTATAGTGGCAAGAGATGTTATTCTCTTCTCAAAGCATCAAGACTGGCTCTGGGTCCAACACAACATGTTATGCAATGGAAACCCTGAATCCTATCCCCATGTGTAAAGCGGTAGTGCCGGGGTTAAGAATGAGTGGATCTGAATTCCATTCTCCCGTACGCCATCACGACGTGAACAGACACAACTTCACATTTAATAGGAAAACAGCAAAAAATTAAAGTAGGCCATATACATATTTGAGAAAGAATACGTTCCATTCGGCAGATTGGCTTTGGTCTGGGTGGCAGGTGACGGGAAAATCACGTCAGTCTCTACGTCATGTGGGTCAGAGTTGGGGCCAAACGACCAGTATAGTCGGACAACCAACTCTATCCTTGTGCACAGGTCAAGGAGCACAGAACTCTACCTCCAAGCTTCCTAAAGTCCTCCAATGCCTTTGGTATAAGGTAAATCAGTACCATTACAGGCCCGAGGTGCCCAGAGGGTTCAAGGAAGGTAAGGTTCCCAGTTTACGTAACAATGGCCAAGGATGGTGGTAAGGTTGTCAGCTTTATACACCGGCCGCTTTCACCCCAGGAAATACTCCTGGTACTCATTTCTGTTAGAGGCTGAGTCGACTCCAGGGCCCTAGTGCGATCGGAAGGATTATGTCAATGAAAAATTCCAATGACACCATCTGGAGTCGAACCAGCGATCTTCCGATTTGTAGCCCAGCACCTTAACCACTGTGCTACCGCGGTCCCCTCCAATGCCTTTGCCCTATATTTAAACCAGCATGGACTGTGCAGCTCTAGTCAGATCTGACACGAAAAAATGTTGTCTCCAGGAGGGAGTCAGTTCCCAGAATATCGTTATCGTATGCATTGAATGTTACAGAAACTACGCCCAGTACGGTGAGGTGTCCCACCCTGCGAGGACCCGACCATGGGACCCTGTCACTACATGTGAGGAAGACCAGTGGGTTCCTAGAAGCCCGTTTTCGCTGTGTGAAAGGTTACAGGTTGCAAGGCAGCACCACGTCTGTTTGTGTTGATGGTCACTGGAGCGACTCTTTGCCTGTCTGCGTCCCTGCCCAAGGTAAGAAGTTTGACACTTGTAGCATCCAGTGCCCTCACAGCCAAGTATTCGGTGGGATACGTCGCATTGTATTTTAGAACTGGCATCATACGTAATTCGTTATATGAAACTCTTACTTGCATGTGGTGAAGTCCACTGCAAAAAGGTGAAAGTATCTCAGTATAGTAGTTACCAAAGTATGAGTGCCAGCGGCCGCAGGGTTATTACAAGGGAATCGCGAAGGTGTTCCTTGGGTTGACTATAAGAATTCGCATACATTTACAGCAGGTCATTCCCCTCTAGCGTGCGCTTGGTGTTTCTTGTGTTCCGTCTTCCATTCGATTGTGATAAATACCTTCTGTAAAATATCTATTTAATTTTTGGTGAAGACAGTTTCCTTTTGTGAGAACTGCCCTCTTCTGGGTTATTATGCAGCGAGTAATGGTGTTGGGATAACAGGATTTCTTTTGGGTTCTTGGCCATTGAAGATGGGACCGATAGGTTGTCCCGAAACGTCTGTAAGAAATTGCCACTATTCGCTGCGTAATAACACAAAAGAGCGCGGTTCTTGTTTACTTCGCGGCGGAAGCTTCAAATCACGCGTAGAATTCTTTTGTCACGGTAGTCCACCTGCGCCACGATGTTGCGTTACCTGAAAGCGTTAAGGAAAGCCGAGTGGCTTGTAGCTTTGGAAGGTATGCGAGCCATATGTTTACGGTTCAGACAACATGCAATAAAACATATCGCTCTTTTGCGACAAGAGTGTCACAACTCAAAATTTTGCATTTTTAAGTTATTGGTATAGAAAGAAACGTTTGAAGATGCACTTTTAACAGGTATAGTGTCATAACGCAGTTTGCAAAACTCGCCGCTGGAGGGCAGTTGTGTCGTCGTTGCACCCAAAGAAAATTATAGCACTTCAAAACCTTTAACGTTTCTCCTGAAAAATCACAAATTTTGAGTTGTGACACTGTTGTTGTGACACTCGTCGCAAATGAGCGATGTGAGAATGGTGTAGAGTTTAAGTAGAATCTTATTGGAACAACCAGTTATTCGTGACGAAACTGAAGAATTGATTTGAGAAACTCTTGTTTTTCCGTCATAAATCTGTTGCTATCAGATTTGTTTTCCAGAATACTGAAAGACGGGATGTGCAAAACAATACGAAACATTCTGTCAGTTGAGTTGTGCGGGTGTGACTTGAGAATTTTTGTCAAAGTTTGTGGGCAACCTGATGTGAAGCGACGGCCCAGTCGCGCAGATGATAAGAAGACCACAAGGTCAGCAGCTATCAGAAGACTGACCTTCGTTGTTCAACAAATGTCTTCCCACCGGCATGTCTTGTTCAGTTAGATGTTACAGGTTTTAAGAACGGAGTGTAGGGAGGGGCTCCCAGCCGTCCGTATGTATATTACAATACGTCAGCTGCTAAACATCACGCCATCAATTACTCCACTGACTCAGGCTCCGGGAGCCAGGAAATCTGGCGACTCTTGTATCTTTGTACCTCTTCTTTCGCCAAGGTCGTGTTTCACTCCCCCCCCCCTCCGCCCCAGCAAGCTTTATTAATTGTCGCTGCTACCGGTGCCGGTATTTGTACAGTCGCTGTCTGACTGTGGCTGTATCCTTCAGTTAGGTGCTTACTGAAGAACAGCAAGCAGGGCAGGGCTCAGGTAGGCAGGAGAACACAGCAGAGGCAACATATAAGTGCCTATACTTTGTCACTGTTTACCTTATTTGAACATAAGCCGCCTTTTCAGATTTCTGAAAAAAAAATGGATATATCTCTACAGGTAATGCAAGTTTGATTCCCTCGGGCTTTCAGCCCCAAACCCAACCGTTAAGGAGACTAGGCTATCCTGGAATTGTCATTAAGTTGCAGTCCAGTTTGACTACTTTCTATATCACGGGCTGATTTATAAAATCCTATTACACTGTGATGTCTCCCCCTCTGTATCTGTTTGTTTTGGTCCGGTTATTAAATTATTGTATTTTATAAATGCGTCAGTAACTGCATGGTGCGGCAGGATTACATCCACAAAGTCCCCACCATAACCTTATGGCCCTCTTACCTCATTTACATGATTGCATCTGCTACGCAAACAGACGAATACTGGCACCTCCACTGCTCCAACTGCGGAAAAATGCTACCCTAAGCACACGACTTCGCGCACTCTGTCAACATGTGTCTTCAGGCTAGGCTCGCTAACATTACCAGCGCCTGAAGATGGAGACTTTTTGGAATTACTCCTGCTATGAAAGAACCCGAGTGAATAAATATAACTGGTTTCTGGGACAAATATTCTTAGCCTGGCCATTGTGATTCAGTTCTCACAATCTGAGTGCTTGGCCAGGGTATGTGAATGATACTGACTGGCCACACACACACACACACACACACACACAAAATACTTGTCTGCCTGTGAATTATGAACAAGCCGTAGGAAATTTGATATGTGAAAAAAGATTGTTGATGTATTAACATGTGTCACAATCACCGACCATCGGTGTGAAAAGGACAAGTGACCAATATTTGTACAAGTGTACTGTTTCCATCAGGTGGCAAGTATCAACATGTGTCTATTGTGTGCCAAATATACCAGTAGTGGGAACAAAGGTTATGTCAATCATAACCAGGTACATACACGGTGTGGTCCAAAAGTTTTAGGACTGATTTTTTTAAAAATCGAAGACACGTGAGGAAGACACCTTTTTTTATTCAAAATAAACTCCATTGGCATACATACATAGGCTTTTGCGTGGTCGTATGTTTTCTGAAAACCTACTGAATATTCCTCTTTTTGGACCTTCTTTAATTCATCAGTTACGACTTCTTGGATTACAGCAACATCCGCATATTGGAGTCCTTTAGCTTCATTTTCAACTTAGGGAACAGAAAGTAGCCTGGCGGAGATAAATCTGGAGAGTACGGGGTGTGATAAATGGTTGCAACATTTTTTTGTCTAAAACTGGCAAACACTTGCAGCTTTGTGGTCAGGCGCATTATCGTGCAACAAGAAAAAATCTCGAGAGCAGAACGCAGCTGGACGAACCCGATGAATGCGCTTCAGGAAGCGATCCACTACTCCTTTATAAAAGTTTGCATTTACTGTCTTTCCCTCTGGTACGAATTCTTTGTGCACTAGGCGATGAAAGTCCCAAAAAATTATCAACATGTTCTTGAAGCGGGACCTTTGGAATTTCAGTTTCTTCGGCCGAGGAGGTGTCTCACCAACCCATTCAGAACTCTGTCGCTTTTTCTTTCGAGGTCACAGGCAAAACACCAGGTCTCCTCTCCCGTAATAATTTTGTTAAAAAATTTTTGTCTGCATCTGCCATCGCGATAAAGCCTTGGCAAGATGCGACTCGATCCTCTCTTTGCTCAGGTCTCATGGAGTGTGGAACGAAACGTGCACACAACTTTCTCCTTCCAAAATCCTCTTTCAGAATCCGAAGAACTAGTCTTGGGGATGTTCAAAGATTCTGCTATCATACTCGATGCGATTCTACGGTCATTTTTGATCAAATCAGCAACAGCAGCAATGTTACATCAGTTCGAATCGATTTTGGACAGTCAAATCTCTCGTCATATTCTTCCAGCTACCTCCCGTCTCGAAATCGAGAATACCACCTAAAAACGTTTGATCGGTTCAGAGCCTTTCGCACCAATACTGGTGTTCCTGTCGCAGATAGACCGGCTTTGAAACAAAATTTTAAGGCAACTCCCTGTTCTTTTCCGCCATCCATGACGTATAAAGAAAATTAACTTTACAAGACAAGTTATAGCTAGTATACCGTCGAAGATAAACAAACGAAACTAGGTGTATGGTTGATAGAACTTATTGGGTTAGCCGATTCTAGTTCTGTTATTAAAAAAAACAGTCAAAAAACTTATGGATTGCACTGTGTAGAACAGAGATGACTATGTCCACGACTGTTTCTTTGCCTGGCAATTGTTTAACTAACACAGCGATAACTATGCACTGCTGCGGTAGTAAAGAAGACTCATGGAAAACTAGTCAACTGAAACCTACACAGTCGTAAAGTTGTCATAAAAACGAGGAATTTAATAATTTCAGTAGAGCTTGTTACTAAACTCCCGAGCAAAGAACGGCCATTTTCTCTATACTAAAATTCCAGTTTCCAACTGCGAGCATATACCGACAATCTGCAGTTACTTTGCCGACTTGTCCTGCTATCGACATCACAAAATGTCGACCTGCCAACCGTTCCGGTGTTGTGTGTCACTCTAATTTATCAGTTCTTCAAAAAGAAGCCGTGCAAGAAATGTTGAAACACGAAAACTCTCCTTAGTTCTTAATTTATTCAAATTCTAACCAGGCTTTTTTTTTATGTCACTAGTAAGTTTCATGCCTGCATTTTTTTTGCCCACTCCACCTGTCGAAGCGGAATGTAGCAGCCTCGTATGCAGCAGGTCAAGGTTTCAAATTTCGGCCCGGAAACCTGTTATCCTGATTAAGTTTCCCGTTCCTTACGTCAGTTCCTACATGATAGTTACAGAATTTTCCTTTAATCGGGCTAGTACGACATCTTTCATGTGATTCACATTTATCCTAACATTCAACACTACATATCCTGAACTGTTGGCAATGTGATGAAATAAAATACAGGGGAGCTTATATATCGATGTGTTTCATGGTGTGTCCTGCAGACAGTTACAAACATGGAGAAAAGGAAGAATGTAAGACTTGGACCTGTAGAGCTTATTGCTTCGGTATGTTACGTCTACAGTGTCATTGGCCAATGAAGATCCCGCCTAAACCCTAAAATGAAGTTTGGTTGACTCAAGAAGACATTAGAGACCAGGGCGGCCTGCATCACGTAGGAAGCAAAGTCGCTTGTAGCAGATTTAAAAATTTCAGCAAGTTCGTATAAAGATATAATGGAAATATGGTTAGTAAGAAAATAGACATCAGAACTGCAGGTCAGACGACTTGAAAAGCCTTGAAAAGTTTCGACAGTTTTATTTCAGGAACGATGTCACACGCACAAAACACCTCAAATCAAGATACTTCGCGAGATATCAGAAAAGAACACCGTGTTCGGTGACACACGAAACAAAAACAAGACCGGGTTTGAGGTATCAGACAATACGGATGCCGCTAATTTTTTTTCTTAAAGTAAGATTTAAAACATTTCTCACTTTGGCGCAGTCCAGGTCACCTAAATGAACCAATCATTATGATTCTTTGAAACAACAGAGTCCGTAGCGTTTAACCGGTTCTTTGTTTGTACTGGCATTATATATGAATGTCAACTACAGGCACATTAACACATACTGATATCATCAGTAATCCTGTTTCCGTCGCCGGCTTTACGAACCTGACAGTTTTTGCTTAATTAAAACATCCAAGGTTAAAAATGCCAAGCTGATTATGTTCTCTTTGACTGCGCTGTCAAGACACTGTCTACAGGTCCATGATTTTTACAGGGTTAATTCAAAGCCTCTGCAGTACATTCATTTATACTTATTTCAGATGCATTGATATTGAAAGCTCTTGAAGCCATAACATGTATATTTACATAAAAGGCATAGCTGTAAGGTCGGCTAAACATTTTGGGCAAATCTATTATCGGCAAATAAAAGAGAGTCTAATTCATTTTACGTCCTTTTTCTCTATTCATTTTCTGAATTTGGACAAAAGACCCCAGCACCAATGGTAAGACAACACACCGACATGCAGAACACACTCATTTCGAAACCCAAACTGAAGTTTAAAACAATTTATTATCCAACAGATGCACAAATACATAATTCGTAGATACAATTAGAATTGCTGCACAGTCTAGAGAGTGCCTCTCTAGACTGTACAGTACACACACAGTGCCTCTCTAGACTGTGCAGTACACACACAGTGCCCCTCTAGACTGTGCAGTACACACATAGTGCCTCTCTAGACTGTGCAGTACACACACAGTGCCTCTCTAGACTGTGCAGTACACACACAATGCCTCTCTACACTGTGCAGTACACACACAGTGCCTCTCTAGACTGTACAGTACACACACAGTGCCTCTCTAGACTGTGCAGTACACACACAGTGCCTCTCTAGACTGTGCAGTACACACACGCACCACGGGCAAATGTGCTGCCATAATACCGACTACGTCCATATCAGCGGACACGATAGAACCATTACTGTAATTTTAGCCTAGCACTGTATAAAGCTCCATGATGATGGATCCCTTGTGATCCGAAACATGTTGGAGCAATTTTAAATATTTTATAATAATTCTAATTGTATCTACAAATTATATATTTGTGCATCTTTTGGAACATAAATTGTTTTAATCGTCATTGATGCACGGTACAAACATGAACAAACTGAAGTTATGTTATCTTGTTTTCTTCTCAATAACAGCAAAGCTCACGCCATCCTTCCAAGTCCTTCGTTGACAAAGCACAAATAAATGACCCTTTTCTCCTTCTTTCAGTCCTGGGATTATGGTGGACCGTGGCACTGGGAGAGATTTTGCGCCAATACTCAATACTATTATTTCTCTCATCTAATTTCGAAGTTACATAATCTCAGAAATTGGCGGATTCTTTAAATCAGACAATTGTCTCTCGTTTCCTCCATTTACGAAGGCACTTAGAGGGAAAAAGGAGTTATAAGATACCCCAAACTCACTGTTTTCTGCATTTCAATAAGAAGGTAAAGCGGAGGCAACATAAATTTCCATACTTGGCTTGCCGTCGCTCCAGAGTGACAGGAAAATTGAAAATTAAAATGCGCTATAATGTGGTACATGTTTTAGACATCACCTTAAAATAGTTTTATTTCCTATTACAAATACGAAAATAAATACATAACGTTGAGTCAACACAGCTCCTAAAATCTCTTTGAAAATTTCTGCCGTATTTGAACACATTATTTTGCCTCTTTCTCTGAAAACGACAGTCAAGTTTCGGTTTACAGTGACAATGATGGATGATGAGGACTGAGATGCTATAAAATGTTATTCAACGGAGAATGAGTGACATATAACAAAGAATTTTTTATGTATTACACATACAGCCGAACACAACTATATTTCACCCAGTAGTACAGCAGGAATACAACTACATTTTTCGGTCCTATATGTGGGCAATCTTCAGGTTGTGATTTAACTTACAGAGCAGCTATACAAGATGTGTGGGGTGTTCTTTGAGGGTGTTGGGGGTTGGGTTGGGGGTGACATATCTTCAAGACATTACCTCTGAACATCCCAGAAGTGACAGATCTGATCATGATGAGCTTCAGGAAATTGTACAGCAGCTAGAGTTCCAGGCAGAGTTGCATTACATGTCTAACATTTAGCACAGTACCTTTGCAACCGTAACAGCTGCATAGGTACAGGGTATTTGATGTCTACCCTGTTGTTAAATGTCTGTTGGCGCAAGAGATAAGGTTCTCTCACTCAAAGTAAATTAATTCCACGCGGTACAATCCTTTCGCTTAAATAACAGTTGTTCCTATATTTGCGAAGTTCCACAAGAGCCCGCCACTCTACGTTGTACTGTGTCAGTTAACTCAGCGCGCAGCTTCCACCTTACCCCGCAGGTTCACTAGTGTACTCCCACTTAAGGCTGTACCTCACATTAAATCTCTTCGAGCTCCCAGTTCAGCTTTGTGTATGTTCCCCAGTGCTTACATACATGCTGTATGTCCTTCGCACCTCATTCGTGGTAAGATGTCTTAACAAAAATCTGTTTGGTGAATATTGTAGATTGTGCAGCTCTTCATGATCTAATATTGTGCATTCCGCTGTTATATGCTCTCTATTATGTCCGACACGGGTATGTGACAGATCGTGAACAGTCAGCAGGCAGGTTATGGATGCTATGTCATACGCCAGCACTCAAAATGTCTCTACAGATCGAAATAGGGTCAGTCAAAAAATAAGTTTACATGACGTAAAGTTTCGTAACCAAAGGGCATAGACTTCTATGTACAGGGAACAGGCAAGAAGAAGAAGAAGAAGAAGAAGAAGAAGGAGGAGGAGGAGGAGGAGGAGGAGGAGAAAAGAAAAGGAGAAGGAGGAGAAGAAAATTATTTGTTAGAGCGAAACACATGTTTCATGGTTTTGAAGTACTTTATTTTACCCCGCACGCTAATCGCCATTTGTTATAAAACTTAATTTATATAAAGTCTTTCAACGTGCTTCTAAAACTGAATTCCCTGACGACGATGTATATGTTTAAGGTGGACGTCCCTTTGTGTGACCCTACAATAACCATATAAATTATAACCGTCAACTCCACTATATTTTGGGATTTATTAAAGCAACAGATTTCGACCCACGTGGGTCACCTTCGGGCTAAATACACGTAAGAAAACTTAAAGACAGTATACATTGCGTACTGTGAATGGTCATGTCTCGAGATCAGAATGCAGGACAAAATCACAGTGTGAGGATTGATAATAGTACCTTCGAGAGGGTGGAAGAGTTTAAATATTTGGGAACAACTTTAACAAATAAAAATTCTATT
>Ga0123352_10019846_pt1 | contig 10711 bp, 10 predicted proteins | sample TergutLab28metaG_FD_89700 | JGI IMG/M metagenome (GOLD analysis project Ga0123352, IMG submission 89700) | Labiotermes labralis P1 segment gut microbial communities from Petit-Saut dam, French Guiana - Lab288 P1 | ecosystem: Host-associated > Arthropoda: Insects > Digestive system > Gut ... | reverse complement strand
TGTTGATGGTGTGCAAGTTGATTTTTGTTGTGTCGTATATGACTAATATGTCATCTACGTATCATACAAAGAGTGCTATGCTCTTCATATCCAGAAGTTGTTTTATATTCACGTCTTCATAATGCTGCAGGAATATTTCAGCAATTAGGCTTGAAATCGGTGACCCCATAGGAATACCTGGTGCAGGTTGATAGATTTTTTGTTGGAACATGAAATAATTCTGTGATAAGATTACTTTTAACAATGAGAACATTTGGTATGTTATTTGAATGTCGTTGTTTTGCAGACAACATTCAAATAACATACCAAAAGTAAATAGACACCGCACAATCTTAATAACTAGATAAACACAACTTTTTTAGATAGGTAGTGTAAACAGACAATGTATTTTTAACAATTCTAACAACCAGACAAACATAACCTTATAGACACAACAAATAATCAGCAATTTATACGATTTTATGACTAGATAGACTCAGCAAACATAAATGTAAATAGACATAGTACCTTTCTAATAAGTTTAATAACAGGATAAACAACCTCTACATGATTTAACATGCTTATAGTAAGTAATACACAGAAATCACACCTGAAAAATTCACACATAAATTTTACTACTGTTTGTTCATATTTATAGAATTGTATTTTAGTAATTTTAGACCACTCACTTGTTTCAGTATGATGATACCAGAGGCTGTGTAATGCAATTTTGACCTCCTGATGTTGAGCACATGTGCTCGAAACATGTAGAGGCATGAAATAAACTTATTGTGCATCAAGTTGGTTAATTACTAAGATAAATGGCTAATTGTGTTCCCAAACTGTCTTTCACAACCATATGTGCAGTACATAGGATACTTTCAAGAGAAAAGAATGTTTAATAGCAAATGCTTCATTTTCCAGTATATAAACCTCTAAGGACAAGTGTTCTGTGTTCCACTGTTATTTTAAACCATCCAGGACTCGTGGTCAGTTAATTGGCATAGAAATTTTTGCCTCCTAATGCATGTGCCCTTAAGAACCATACTTGCAAATATGAAATAGAATATATGTTTATTCTTGCAAGTGCTGACCTTTCACTCATGAAAGACAGTTCACCAAATAGTAAGGCTCAGATGCAGCATTATTGTTTATTGTTGTTGTTGTTAAAGTTTTGTCTCCAGGCTGCCCACGCTGCATTACCATACTCAGATTGTTTGCTGTACTGGCTATGCTTTTGTTCTGGGTTGAAGATTAATTCTGCTTGCTTGTACATGAAGTTACTATATCTGCTTTTCTTTATACTATGTAAATATTAAATTAATAAATTACAAAAGTCACGTGTTTTTAACAGTGATAATCAGCACAAGAATATGATGTCCTGCAATGTGTGTAGCGGTGAATGTTTTGTGTTAAAATAACGGCATATTGTCCTGCAGTCTGCAGGTGTTTTTCTTTAAAAGTTTAGAAAGTCCTTGTACTGATTCCAAAAGTTCAGTACTGTGTTCATAAAAACCTGTCACTTGATCTTAATCAGAGGCAGGTCAAGCTGTATGATGTTTGATGTTGTAAAGATTGTTGTATTCTGCGACAGGATGCCATGTAGTTTGGCATGTGGGTACCAATGTTTTGAACTAGTCTGGCGGATGGAGGCAGTAGATTCTGATGACGTATTGGTAGTAACCATTAACTTGAATCTGCAGTGCCACACCTCAAAAGACAGTTCAATCTAACCCACGCACTTACAAATTTATCTCTAAGATGCGTTTTGACAATAAACTTCCAAATACACCTGGATCTCCCAAGTTGCCTTGCTGCTTGAGGTTTTCAGACTGTAATTTTGCTACACATTTTTCAACTCCCCTGTGTGGTTTACACTTCAGATCCATCCTCTTTAACTTATTCATGCTGTTAATATTACTTGAAGACTGCAAATTGCTAAGGTCCTTACAGTTCGGTTTTCCTTTTCCATTTACTTCCTGTGTTGTAAGAGTGTATGTTCTTTGTATTCTGCTCTTAGTATGCCAAAAAAACAGCATAGGTTACAGTAACGGTGTCATATTTTTTGTTCATAAACTTGGATGTTGTTTTCATGGGTATATCATATGGTACTTGAAACCTAGTGTTATCACTTGCATGTAGCTGTGTGCTTTATAATTCTGCTTTGCTAGCCAACATGCTAATTAGTAGTTAACACTTCTCAAGTATAGCCACTAACTGTTGTCAGGAGTAACAGTAGAAATAACCAAGTGTGATTTTTTAGTCAGGTTTATTTGTAATCATGTGATCTTGCCTTATTTAAACAATTAAAGGCCAAGATTGTCCTGTATTATGCCATGCTGACACAGTTCTACCCATGCTTGACCTTAGTGTTCGATAGGGGGTGGGTGGTCAATGCCATGCCCCAGCTGCTTTACCTCTGGAAAAGAGCCCTATGATTGATTGTACAGGAGGCTTGTTGGGCCCCCAACTGATCTGGATGGGTGTGAAGAGGAGATAATCCCTTGCCTGGACCAGGGTTCAACTCTTGAACTGTCCAGCTATACCAACTACACTGTCCTGATCTCAGAAAGGTCCTTAAAGCTTTTGATTTGTGTTGGAACACTGATGTAATTTGTGTTGGAACACTGATGTAATTTGTGTTGGAACACTGATGTAATTTGTGTTGGAACACTGATGTAATTTGTGTTGGAACACTGATGTAATTTGTGTTGGAACACTGATTTAATTTGTGTTGGAACACTGATGTAATTTGTGTTGGAACACTGATGTAATTTGTGTTGGAACACTGATGTAATTTGAAAGGTCAGGGATATAAGGTATTGTTCATTGGTAACTTCAACACCAGTTGGAGGTGACTGGTCAGTTTCGTGCTTTAATTCCAAGGTAGTCCATGCCATATCCCAGGCATTTGGTTGGCTTTGACCACAAAAGTCCAGGTTTATTTCCAGGTTATTGTGTGTGGGGTATGTGGTGGACAGCTTGGCAGTGGAGCAGATTTTTTCTGAGTACTTTACATTTCCCCTTTCAGTAATCATTCTGCCAGTGTTGAATACTCTTTAGCAGCCAATATATGGGTACATTTAAGGCTGTAGTACAAAGGGACTCAGTTTCACTCGAATCCTACAACTGGACTGCTACTTGGGAACAACCTCCTGGTAGCAGTGGGTAGGGTGTTGTGGCACTTTAAGGCTGGTATGGGTGTTGTGGTGGAAAGAATAATCTATTAAAAGGTTATGTGGAAGTCCATTGAGCTGTCTTGTTTTAAAATGGAAAAGAGGCTGAATGAGCCCCATATCCACTCTTGAATGTGGATGTAATAAAGAGAAAAAATCAAGTCCCTTTTGGGATGTCTGCAGCTGAATGTGTTTATGACAGACTTTTGCTTGAGAAGTGTTACTGTAGTTGCTTTGTTTGTCTTGCCTGCTTGAGCTTACGCTGTTTCAGGTATCCCATCATGTAGATACATCGCAGCATATGACAAGAATCTTGGAAGATTCTATTTCTGGATCCCCCACTATAATCACTGCTATAGCTTCATCACCTCTCGATGATGTTATAACACTGACAGGGGGTCAGGCTAAGGTAATTATTTCTTGATCCCATTATGAATTTGTTTTTGTGCAGAGAAAAAGCACGCATGACCATGTTAACCCTTTGGCACCAAAATCGAATGCTGAGCGAGAGTGTCAGAAGACTGGAATTTAAATGAGATCTGCATAAGGAAGGCCAATAAATGCTCACATCTTACCCTGATGTTTGGAGTTCTGAGCATCAAACTTTGTGACAGTATACCATATGTGAGGCACTGAAGAGTTAATTGCATATTCAAACAGATTACATTCCCTTGTTATAGTACAGTAACATTAACATTCATTTGTGGCTGTGAACCTGACACACATAGGCAATGAAATTTCCACGCTAACCCACTTAGGGCCAGGCTGTATGGGTAGGTTAGGTTATGCTAAATATCAGTGACCTCTTGAAATGGAGAAATATCAACATACGTATTGAGTAAAAGAGTCTTGTTATTCAGTGATGGGATTGCATAACACACGTACAGTGGTGGCTGATAATCAGCCGACAGCATAATATGCAATAATGCCAGTGGGCAGCAGATTGTCCATGTGGCACCAAGCGGTTACATTAAAATGCCAGAGTTCTGATAGTACATATGATTGCGCAAGACTCAGACAACCCACATCAAGATGCAATTGATAGTATTAACAATAGAAATTCTAGCCAAAAAAATGTGCACTGGTTCTTGCTCATCTCAAACCCAAGACCTTATGTGCAGAAAGTTGGACCTAACCCCTATAGCGGTAGGAACCCCACCATCCCACAGTGGAAGTACAGATTATTTAAAATTGTGTAGGACATATTTTTCCGCTGAAATGTATATTTATGTTTTTGTCACATGAAATATGATATGTCATCATTTGAATATCCGGGGTCTGATCCTTGGAACTGTAAAATGCACCATTTCAGCAGATAATGCCTTTAGTGCTTGTTGTTTGCTGTTGTTATTTCTTGAGCATTATTAAGTGGTTTTAGTGCATATTCATTATATCCTTGTCATTAATCCAAGTCGAAGCTGTAGATAAGTTTTAAGTTGGAAACTGAGGTACTTTCACCGATCCATAACACAGGAGAGACACTGTGTGGTGATGCTCTACTTTATTGTGTTAAAACAGAAGCAAAAGAGTTATGAGATCTGTTTTCAAAATCAACAGGAATGGGTAAATGACAGTGTGTGTGCTTTAGGTGTTTTGAATGCAGTAGCCATACAGAGACTGACATTGGGTTGGAAAGCAAAAGTGGAATGAAAGAAATGGTACTTTACATCAAAAGCAGTGTTGAGTGCACCGAAAAAAATGGCGGAATAAAACAAGTAGGCCTTTCGCTCATTTGCATCTCACATGGTTTTCATTACTGTAACATGTTAAATGTGACTGTTGCAGTGATAAAATCCATTACAGAATAATGGTGATTTGTGGTATGGTCTTCATGGTCAAAGGGCAAGGAAATCAGCGAAATTTATGGATGAATGGCATTTCTTCATAAGCCTCCTTTCATGAGTTAGATTACAATCTACATCATAATCACATTGGCCTATACATTGGGCATTAAATAAAGAATGCAGATTTAAAAAACAGTGTATTATAATTTTAGTAAAGTAAAGGTAAAGTGATCCCGTTACAGGCCCGGTGTGGCCCAGAGGGTGGGTAGAGGTATAGCTCTACTCTTCTATGACCGCTGCAGTAGAAGGGGGTGAGTGGTCAGCAACACGGCCCGGCCGCACTTTACCCCCGGGAAAGACCCGGTACCCATTCTACAGGAGGCTGGTTGGGCCCCAGGGCCGGTCTGGACGGGCAGAAAATCTCATCCCCACCGGGATTCAATCCCAGACCATCCAGCCTGTAGTCAGTCGTTATACCGACTGAGCTACCTGGACCACATTATAATCTTAGTACTCACCAAAAATGCTCTCAGGCTTAAATAAAGGAAGTTGGTGTAGACTTGTCAACATGGCATTTTCCTCTGACTTTTGGTCAAGTGTGGTTTCTGACACTGATAGAAACTTATAGATACATTATGTTTAAATTTGCCTATTAAAAAATAATATTCGGGTTATCAACAATATGCAAAAAATTCGCTGTTTATGCTTACCCCAAGATGTGATAAGAATGCACAAAACTGGTACTGGGAGAAATATGATATTTGTCATAAAGTGCTGAATTAAGGGGCATGGGAAGATTTGCATGCATTTCAGGTACTCTGCATGTATCAATCAACACAGATGTTTCTGGGAATAGAAACTGTAAATGTAAAAAACAGTGCAATATGAAGACATGTAAATCATTCTATACCTCTAGTGTTGCAGCATCATTGAACAGTCTACTGACTCTCGTATGAGAATTTGGAGGTTCTGTACTTCCATTACCAAAGCCAGTCTTGATCCTTAACACCAGCAGCTGTCTTCCTGGTCTTTTTACATATGCATTTTTTCCCCCTCCATTTTAGGTGCATACTCAAGGTATTCTAGTGACATTTCGTGATCATAACAATGCTAGGTTACATCCTGCCTCTTACAAAGCTCCAAGTTGTGTAGTGTGATCACATAGTTTCCAGACTGAATTTATTTCTCCATAACAATGTATGATCTAATGAAGGTTTTTCTCTTCAAAGCATTCTTCTTAGGAATCTTTATACCACAAGTCCAGTGATGGCACTACCATCTTAAGTTGTCATTTGAATCTGATGTTTATTGGACCATGCATCATTGTGATAACTGAAGAATAAAGAACCAACTAGATACCACTTGTTACTTTATTGTACTACTTATAGGCTCAACATGTTTCGGTCATTACTATGCCCACCATCAGGAGCTCGCGACTATGATGTTGATTTCCACACTGGTCATTTCGTTCTTGGTTTGCTGTAGGTTGGAGGTTAGGTGCGGTTAGGCTGGAGTAGTGTCTGGGCTGTAGGCCTGCAGCTGCGAGGAGCTCCTGATGATGGACATAGTAGTGCCCAAAACATGTTGAGCCTATAAGTAGTACAATAAAATAACAATTGGCATCTAGTTGGTTTTTTATTCTTTGGTTGTCATTTGAAATTCAACAAGTGTGTCCTACAGCAATGGTTGAAAAGTGTTTTTAAATCTCGTTCGCCTTTTTGCCTGCTTGAGTTTGGGGAAAAGAGAGAAGTTACCTGGTGCTAAATGTGGTGCACAAGGAGGGTGTGGAATGATAGTCATTTTGTTCTTAACCAGATAATGCTCCTCACTCAGCAGTTAGAGCACTAATTTTGCAGCCCTCTGATGCAGTTCATACCTACTTTCAGAATACCCTGAACTGATAAAGATGAAACTGTCAGCATGTTTGCAATGTTACTGATAATTATTGTTCTGTTTTCAAGGATAAGGACTTCACTTGATCCTCATTTTCACCTGTTTGCTCACCAGTAGTCATCCCAAGCATTTGGCACTGTCAACAGAGGTCACACTTCTTTCAACTTGGAAAACCACTCCCCAAAAAAAAGATGTTATTCCCATTATATGCCCTCCAGTAGGTGCTTTCAACATATTGGAAGTCACTGTAGAATTTTTTGCCCTCTTTAAAGCAAAATTTGATGCAGGCTCACATTTTTTTAGGTCTGCCATATTTCTGGGTTTGCCAAAAGTACAAGTTGAACAACACACACTTCTACTTAACAAGATGTCACTCAACAGTCACGCATATTGTAGCCTTATTCCTAGCAGGAAATGACTTAGCAGACTCACCACTTTCTACACCTAGCGGTAAAAGTTATTGATAGAATTAGTAATATCATCCTCTGACCAGTCCTATGATTGCACCATGTAGGACCCAAAATGACCCACTTACTTTATCACTCTTTGGTTTAGATATCTTTCTCAGCAGTTTGTCTGCAACACTTGTTTTACATTCTTCCCTGAGAGAGACACTCTGTCTCACACTCATAGGTACTACACAACCTGTACTTAAATTTCCATGCTGTTTGTCATGGCTTTCTATGATATACACGTGTTCAATCCACTGAACTGTTGTTATAATGTTTTAGGTTGTTCCAGGTGTGGATCAACCCCTGGCTACTTCAGAGCTTCAGGAAGTTGTTGCATTTCAGAGAGAAGGCTTTGCGAGCGGTGGAAGCAGTCCTAGTCGCGAGGTTCAGGAGATCTTGTCACAGAAAGGCTCGGACCCTCGCAGTCACAGCTACTACAGTGACAAAGACATGGCAGAAGTTGTTGAATCAGTAATTGAGTGAGTGAACCCTCAGCTTACTTTAAATTGTGTAATTAATTACAGCTCATTGTTACAGAGGATTTTTTTATTTTTCTGCTGTGTTTTGTGAAATTAATGGCTTGCATTGGCATGAATGGTTTCCAGTAACTGTTTTTCTGAGTAATAAGATCTGGAAGAAACTTGGCACCTGCATCACTTTAAATGCTTGAGAGATGAGCCAAAACAAAAAGCAGTAATTACTGTGTATGGTTCAGTAACCTATTTCTGATTATCTATGTGCAGATCATGGAAGTTTCAGAATGACTTATTTACTAATTACAGCTTTCTGTAATGATTTAAATGTTCCCAATTGCATGTATTTCATTAACCTCTAGAGTATGAGGGATTTAAATCCCAAAGTTACCGCTGACAGCCGGTGTACTTTTCCCTTTAAATGTCTGTTTTTTTAACCTGTTGATATTATCCTCTGTATTTCATGCACTTTTAAAGATAAAAACTTGAAATAAAAAGTACATGTTTAAGAATGAATCCATCCACCCATTCCGCAAGTTTGAAGAAAATCCACATATTTTTAAGAAGCTTATTTGGTCATTTTTTATTTTGTTTATTTTTTACTCTAAGTTTCATTTATAGATTTATTCTTTTCAAATAGCTCCTGTTGTGAGTGGAGACCAGTGTTGTAAACTTTGGGGCTGACTGTACATGTCATCTTATTTCTTCAGATGTTGTTAAAGATTCGCTGTCATCATGATTTATCTTAGTAATTAACCAAATTGTTGCACAAACATTTTGTTTTACCATAAGTTTATTTCATGCCTCTACATGTTTCGAGCACTATGTGCATCAAGTTGGTTAATTACTAAGATAAATATACTGAGATGCACGGTCATCAAAACATCAAAATCTCATAATGATGTTTGGGTCTGTGGTAGTGCTGGCTGATATGGGTGCTGTGGCGAATGAGATAACGTTCAATCAGTGGGAGAGGAAAGGAATTCATACAGATGTTTATTTCTATGTTTAGTGGCATGTGGTACAAGAGGCAAATGTTCTTTATTCCCCTGTAAGGATTTCTTCTAGACTTTTTTTAAATATAGGTTTATGCTGTCTTCAAATTAGCACTTCAGTCCATTTCTTGTCAGAGCAATAACATGCAACAGGCCTGACAATGCACATGCTTGAATCACGATCAGTCAGAAGGTGTTGGGTTTGCTGTGTGCCGAGTTGGGTTGAAGCGCGTTCGGAAGAATGGCTACAAGAAGAAACCATACAGACCGAGACATCATAGAACTGGTATTAGACTTGGACTCCGATGCACATTTATCGGAATATGACATTTCGACTGAACACATGACTGTTGCATGTAAATGCAATATTGTTTTCATACCATACCAACTGTAAGGGTATCATTGCATGTTCTTGTTCTGCGGTGTTTTTTGAGCTGTTCTGTTGTTCTGTTAATACTTTTATTTTTGTGGTCTAGCACTGACGTGGCACCACCGAAAACAGCAGCTGCAGCAGTAGCCGAAAACCATCAGTTTGATGCTATGATAAAAGAGAAGGACACGATAAACCTGAAGCCTAGCAGGCCTGAAACTGATGGGTGGCCACAAATTCCTATCAGTTTAGTTAATCAGTTTGGCAAATCAGTTTCTTCAGAGGACACTACAACCAAGAGGTAAGGAAGACTTGTTACATGGAAACTGTATATGAGTAAGACATTTTAATGGTGGTGAAGATTTGTGTTATAGTTGGAGTTGTGATGTCACATAGTTTGGTTGTGATCCAGAATACCACATTATAAATGTTAAAAGCACATGATTTTTCACAATGCATTATGGGGTTCTTATCAAACAAAAGGAAATATGTCATTCTACTTTGCATGCAAGTCAGTGCTGATGAGAGGGAGCGGCTGGTACAGATTACCAGGGCCTGGTGATCTGGACGGGAACCTCGGGCCTGACTATGTTTTGTATGTTTTTGCATCAGTAAATTTCGCAAAATGTAACTTTTCTGAATTGATTGTTTGAAAAAATGTAGCTTTTTTAAATAGCTATATTTACTCTTGGTTTTCAAATAAACAAAATGTCATGTAAAATTTATAAAAATGTAAAAAATTGAACATTTTATTGAAAAATAAAAAGCTTTTACATATTGCAGGTAGTAAATTTTAAACAGTTGGTATTGTTGAAGCATAGCATATTCACATGAAGCTGAGTACTGGCAAATAAATCAAATTTTCCCAGACAGTGGGCAGTGTTTAGTTAGTGTAAATACAATTATTTGCTGTGATATGCTTGTGGGCCCCATGCTTTGTGTACTCTTGCTGTATGGTAGCTACACCCCTGCTGTGTATATATACTAGGGCACAGAAGTTCAGTCTCCCACTGCATGTAAAAAGCATGAGCTTGCAGAAACATTGAATTTTCATTGAAATACAAATATCTCCGTCTCAAGGGTTGGTTAAGGTATAACAGAATATGAGTCTGTGGAATACCCAATAGTTTCTTTACCTTGTCCTGATATTCTTTGTTTATTACCACAAGACAGAGTATGCCACTTCTCTGTGTGATTCATGTGGTTCCATTTATATCTGTTCCAGTCCCACATGAAGGTTGTTTTACAAGGAGAGGCATAGTTATTGTTAGCTAAAAACGAAGCACTATGCATGAATTTATTACTTGTAGCAATATGACTCTTTTTCTGGAGTGAAGTGCTTCAAACACTCTGAAATTGAAACTGGTGTGATTAATAAGTCTGAAACCTTGCCTGGTGCACAGTGTCATGTTGCACTTCACTTACTACGTAACATGCATAATGCACAAGTCAATAGCGTCCAGTACACAGTGCCATGTTGCACTTAGGGTACTAACATGTACAGTGGCGTAAGTCACCAGCATCCAGTACACAGTGCAGCGTTTCACTTAACGTCCTATAACTACTACAGTGCCATGTTGCACTTAGGG
>Ga0123352_10019845_pt1 | contig 10713 bp, 9 predicted proteins | sample TergutLab28metaG_FD_89700 | JGI IMG/M metagenome (GOLD analysis project Ga0123352, IMG submission 89700) | Labiotermes labralis P1 segment gut microbial communities from Petit-Saut dam, French Guiana - Lab288 P1 | ecosystem: Host-associated > Arthropoda: Insects > Digestive system > Gut ... | reverse complement strand
TACGCCCATCATCAGGAGCATTAGATGTTCAGTTGCAGCATATGGTTTTCTGCACCGAGTTTTTGGATGGGTGGTGGTCTTGAGAGCCGTTGCGTAGGTCGTGTGTGCGGTGCGGATGGTGCCGTGGACTCGATGCAGAAAACCATACGCTGCAACTGAACATCTAATGCTCCTGATGATGGGCGTATGTAGCCGAAATATGTCGAGCTAAGAATACATCAATAAAATGACCTAGTTGCATCAAGTTGGCATTTCACTTTATTTCATGAGGAAGATGCACGGTCAAACAACCGTCAAGTTACGCAAGACATGTGTAGAGCACAATTACAGTCAGACGTACTTTACATATCTTGATGCTCAAGCAATGTTCGGAAAGAAAACTGGATTAAAACCAACTGGTAAGATTTGAGGTTCTCACAGTATTATCCCGAGTATGACATTTGTGGGATGTAATGCCATGTAGTACGGTGGATGGGTATATACGTTCATAAGATCCTGCAGTCTCTGTCTTCAGAATACCAGAAGACCATAACCGTATAATAAATTTACCTTAAATAAACAGAGAATATTAAAGCGACGTCAGTAAACATGGATAGAATATAAAATATCTGCATCTTAATATGGTTTGTATTCTTTAGATGCATCATCGCTGTTGTGTTTTATGCAATTAGGAAGGGGTAGGTACGTCAAAACACAATGACTTTGTATCCTGTTTATTATGCTGACGACGACAGGCTAAGGATACTTGATCTAAACATATATTGCTACAATCATAAATACTTCCATTTTCTGCAACATCCATATAGTCGCTACAGACGTACCAACGCACCAGAAACGCTTGGGTTACCCCTAGCTTTCCACTTAGCACCTACAAGCCCACCTAGTTTTTTCACCTCACATGGAGTGTACTTCCTATATGTGTATAATATTAACTTAATGCGCCTGTTTTATAAGACGTAAAGTAAACTTATATACATATCATTTAAACTCTACGTGCTTTGCTTATAGGAGATAATATTAGTTCAATATGGATAAACCAAACAACAACGAGATCTCGTTGAAAGTTTAGAATATGCACCACTACTAATGATCATACACTGTTTAGTTTTCCTCATTATACATTTTTGTGACCTGAAGATGGCCCACAGTGGCCGAAACATGTCGTCGTCGGCATAATAAATAGAATACAAAGTCAGTTGTGTTTTGACGTACTTACGCCGTCCTAATGGTTTGTATCATTCATAAGGCTCCTCATGAGACACGGCTTTCGATGCGGTACGAGGAAAATTTTCTAAATACGGAGCGACACGTATGAATACTGACCACCTGTAGCGTAATTGATGTCATTCTTGTTTCATATTCGGGAATCACAAGGTTCGGACATGACTGAGGACTAACTGACCTGACCGAGGCCTTGCAGTCTTCTAACTTCGGCTTGTCTTCGTATTTCAGGTAGAAAATATGCATAGAGAAGCCCGTACAGAGTGAAAGGAAAATGCAGGACACAACTATTTTTGTCACTTCCTGTCGCCCTTGTGAACATTTGGTTGAGCGGACTAAGTTAACACGCTAGAACGGGCAACTGATATTTGTCAGATAAAAAAATGACCACATGTTTGAAAAAATTTCGACTGGATTCGGAGATCTCGAACAATAGACCTTCTGTACGTTCGGTCGGTGCCGAAACCTCTCCATCAGTATGGCCCCAGATTTCAGCGCAGAAGGAATTTTTTTATACCAGAAGTTAAAACTTTTTTCAGAACTTATAACAACAAAGCCCATTGGTTCGATACACATAATTTATTTGCGCATTTCTGTTTATATTTATAAAGTTACAAACTGAGTTATCTTAAAGTCGAAGGATATTCGCGAAATTTAACAAATGGGTACAGAAGAGAAGCTGTCGAGTCTAGTTTTCGACTGTTATCACATTTAATCTGTGCCCAGAAATGCTAAAAATGTTTTATGATGCCGCAGGAAGGAAAACAAAACTTTTTATTTAAACTAGGAAACTTCTTACTATTGTACGTACAAGACTATCTGTTTTTAAAATGTATTGCTTTTTTCTGTCGCCAGCAGCTTGTGATGTCATCACACTTCGCCTATCGGAATATCGACTGTCGGAAGAAATATCTACTGTAATGCAGATTTTCTGTGCATTTGAATAAAAACGTTCTTAGTAAAATCTTGCTTCAGTTCATCGAATGTCTCAACGCAGAGCAGAAAGGGTAATCGAGCTGAATATTGCGCAACTCGCCTGAGTTCTAAAATGTTAAGGACCAGACAATTTCGTTACCGTCCTAGAACACATTTAGAACAGAGAGAGAGAGAGAGAGAGAGAGAGAGTGTGTGTGTGTGTGTGTGTGTGTACGTAGAATTTTATTTCAGAAGTTAGGCACATAATATACAACAAAACGTTGTTTTAATGTTGAAGTCAGCGATTTAGTTTCCTTTACAATGATACAACGAAATTAAGAATTTGATACAAATATACAACTCTCTGAAAGTGACTACTGGAAGTAAATTTTTATCAACTATTCCCCGATTTACAAAAGAATACTGATTTTTGGAAGATTCCCAGACTTCGCAAGTTTGTCGTTGTGGTAAGCGCAACATGTAGATGAAGACTAGTGTGGAGCACTGGTGGAATGTAGTGACCGGTAAAAACCGAAGCACTTAGAGCAACTTGTACCAGTGCCACTTCAGCCATCATAAATCGCACATGGTCTGGGCGGGGATACAACCCCAACCTTCGCGATGAGGGACGGGCGACTAACCGTCTGAGTTATGGCATGGCCCTGTTTGAAACTGTCGTTCTTCTAATGAAGTATAAGAGTTCAGTTCATACGTCGCAGAGAACACAGCGCGTGTCCTTTATAAAGACCAGTCAATTGTGCTATTTAGGGAAACAATTTGTGTTTATTGTGAGGATCATAATAAGCACATAAATACTTAATATTGCTAAATGCAGAGAATTTTTAAAATGACGTAGCAGGTGGTACGTACAATACATCTACAATTTGGCTGTAAACAGTTAGTTAAACCAATCAAGATACAACCAGTCAAGCGATGAAAAATTGACTTAACTCAATCAACCAACAGCGAAAACGCCAAACAACGAATCACCTGCTCAACCCCTGCATTTAGCAATATTAAGTATTGCATACAGAGTAAGCCAAAACTAGGTATACATAAGGTATACAGTAATTAACTATATACCCTATACCTACTTTTGGCCCACCCTGTATAACTGAAAACTCGAGTCTTCACCAGCATTACTAACGAAAGAAATTACCGCAATCGAAGGAACCACCTGAATGAAGCATATAAGTCAAACCAATCTTAACCAAATAAACGCAGAATTAACACATCTGAAAGCGTATGGAGACCACAGAAATTCGCCCTCAGGAACCATCAAAAAACTTCACGGTTTCAAGGAATGTAAGTGTAAGTCAATGTCGTAGCTAATTAAAGTTTTGCAATGGGCTATTGTTATTAATCATCAGATTTCCTAGAATATGCGTATATTTTGTTGTTTCCGTCCGAAACTCTATCCCAGCGTCTACAGGAACGATCATTGACGAAACATTGGCAATTGCGTCATCTAGAATGTCGTCATAGAGAACGAATCGAACTAACGAGGTGTAAGTTCGCGGAAATGGTGATGACAGTCATTGAAATGCTTGGCATCGCATCAAAATTGAACTGCTTTGCTGTTGTTATCTGCTTGTTGACCTCAGTCGGTTACATCAGTGGTGCACTGGTAACAAACCTTTTCCATTTTACATTTCATTCTGTGGGCCGGGTAGCTCAGTCGGTATAGCAACTGGCTACGGGCTGGACGGTCCGGGGATCGAATCCCGGTGGGAGCGAGATTTTCCTCACCTGTCCAGATCGGCCCTGGGACCCACCAACCTCCTGTACAATGGATACCGTGTCTTTCCCGGGGTTAAGAGCGGCCGGGGCGTGACGCTGACCCCTCACCCCCTTCTAGTGCCGTGGTCAAGAAAGAGTAGAGCTATACCTCTACCCCCCCTATAGGCCGTACGGCCTGTACAGAGCCTCAGTGCCTGTACAAGGGTGTACTTTACCTTTTCACAGTCCATTCCGTCTTAAAACGAGTATTACTGAAGTAAATACAGTTTGAATGTTTTGATCAGTAAGTACTCGTACCTGTTGAATAAACCATGCCGTTTCGACTTAAAATTCTTATTGTTTTTCCTTTTGTATTTTGAAAATTGTACTGCTAGATCAGTAAGGTCACCATGTTATTTTAAGCGCGTTCGCAAAGTTTCTAAAGACGACTGTTAGCTTCGCCATGTCTGTCTGTCCGTCCTTCTGTTTGTCCTCATGGAACAACTCGGCTCCCACTGGACTGAATATAATGGAATTTGATATATGCAGATTTTTCGAAAATCTATCTTGAAAATCCAAGTGTTATTAAAATCTGACAGGAATAACGGTACTTTACATGAAAACCTATGTAAATTTGTAATAATATTTCGCACAATTCTTGTTACAATGAGAAGTGTTTCAGACAAAGTGTGTAGAGAAATCAAAACACGTATTCTATGTTCAATAATTTTTTTTCCCGAAAATTGTGCCTCTTAGGAGATAATGTGGAAAAATGTGGTAGAGCAGGACAGGCCACGGATGACAATATAATATGGCGCATGCGCTTTGCATGCTGGATAAATAAGGCTGCAGACAGACACTTAAAATATATAAAAACTTTGATTTTCTACGGCAACAGTTGCTGCACGAACGCGCCCCAGCGTCGCATTATAAATGCCTACCTTTTTTTTTCAGCACGAGGATATTATCAGATATAGTTAATTCTGGAAAACTAGTTTCAAGTTGCAACTTAGTGTTTATAGTCATTGTCTCAAACTGCATAGTTCAGAGTTTTTATTGTATGACGCTGTGAAAAGCCCGGCGTAAGCGCTGAACTAAACTAAGACTATTAGTTCACATAAGCATGTTCGCAGCTTCATAATTTGAAAACCGGTATAAACAAACATACGTTTTAGTTTGATCTTTCTGCCAGTCATAAAGAGAAACGAATAGGCAAACGAGAGGCGGAAAGGACAGGTAAGCTTTATATTTGTCGTACTGGTAACTGGATTCGAGCATGAGCCAGAATAATTCGGGCCACAATCTCGCGCAGTATTTAAGATCCATTTTAATATTATCCTCCCACTTACGTCTATTTCTCCAAAGTGCTCTTATGTTAATTTTATTTTGTCTACGATTTGTATGTGGTACTTATATCTTCGATTCATGCTACTTATCCTGCCCATCGCATCCCCTTTAATTTTGCCGTTCTGCTGATGTTTAGTGAAGAATGAAGTCTACAATTTGTGAAGCTTCTCGTCACATAATTTTCTGCTTATCCCTCTTATTTCTTTCCTATTATGTAAAAGCATTTCCTCTGCACGTGTTACGAAACATTCCCAACCTATTCTCTTTCCTTTGGTTAATTGCGCTTTGTTATAATCCGATACATATTTTACATTTTAAATTTATGGAACTCTTCTAGGATCTCGGAATTTATTTACTATATCCAAAAGCCGGACGTGTATTGATGTATGTACGTTTGTGGTTGGTATATCATTTAGCCAGCAAAATAGACGGTAATGTTAATATATTTCAGTATACTGGAAAAATTGTGTGAAAGTGTACGTGATCCCCCAGGGTTTATCGGCGCTTCTAAATTTTCTGTAAGTGGATTGGGTTTGACTGCAGGTTCTTCAAATAGTGAAGACTCCCTTCTTTTACAAATAGTTGAGGCTAGTTTGACTTATTATAATCTTCGTTCTGTTCTTTCCGGAAAGAATGCAGCGTATACAGTTGAAAAGTCCAGCCACAATGATAGTTTAAAAATGCGGATCGTTGTAGAGTCCGGAAAACGCCCTCAAAAAATCTTTCACATACTAGACTAAGAAAAGATATTTATGCACTTCCTGGTGCAAAATTTAAATAAATATAATAAATTAATAATAACTGACAATAAAATTAATAACGCAGTGCAAACACTGTTTTACGAAACATGTATGGAGTTACATAGAATTTTTTTTTTCGAGGTGACTTTAAACTTGTAACAATTCCTCAACTTATTCTCTACATTTTTGCATGGGAGAAAGATATTTACAGAAAAAAAATGGTATAAAATCTACTTTAGAGTCCACATTACCCTTTGAAACTCAATGGCCTCTCTACCAATACAAGAATATTAAACAAATCAGATTTATTTTAATTCTTGAGGGTTGTTTGACCGTGCATCTTCCTCATGAAATAAAGTGAAATGCCAACTTGATGCAACTATATAATTTTATTGATGTATTCTTAGCTCGACATGTTTCGGGTACATACGCCCATCATGAGGAGCATTAGATGTTGAGTTGCAGCATGTGGTTTTCTGGGCCGAGTTTTTGGATAGGTGGTGGTCTTGAGAGCCGCTGCGTAGGTCGTGTGTACGGTTCGGATGGTGCCGTCGCATGGCTCCATCCGCACCGTACACACGACCTACGCAGCGGCTCTCAAGACCACCACCCATCCAAAAACTCGGCGCAGAATACCATATGCTGCAACTCAACATCTAATGCTCCTGATGATGGGCGTATGTACCCGAAACATGTCGAGCTAAGAATACATAAATAAAATTACCTTGTTGCATCAAGTTGGCATTTCAATTTATTTCATTATTTTAATTCCTTAAGTACTAAGACTATCTGGAATTATACATAAAAATTCAGTTCATACCGCACAGCAAAGTCTCCCGTATCTGGTACAAAGAACAAGACAGGCAGTGTACATATAACGCAACATTGAGGTGCGTACTGCGACAATTGTTATAGTAGAAAAGCAGTTAAGTATTCTTTATTCCGAGAGTGTGTTCGTAGCGCTTGTTATCTAGCCGGCAATACGCATGCGCCATATTGTCAAATATTGCCTTTCCATCTCTACTACAGTTTTCCACATTACCTCATAAACGACACGATTGTCGGGAAAAATTTATTTAACATAAAATGTATGTTTTGATTTTCTCCACAACTTTTGTATGAAAAGAAATGTCATTCTAAGAAGAATTCAGGGAGATATGATCAAACATCTATATTGGCCGTCATGTAGAATATCCATTCTTCTTAGCAGATTTTAATGAAACTTAAATTTTCTCTACACGTAGTAGCAAAATACACAGGTATCAAATTTCATGAAAATCCGTCCAATTGGAGCCGAGTTATTCCACGCGAACAGACAGACAGACATGATGAAGCTAATAGTCGCTTTTCGCAATTTTGCGAAAGCTCCTGAAAACAGCCAGTTAATGTCGTATGGGAAAGTAATGGGTTTTTATTCTGAAAACCAAACAAAACACTGAAGGGCATGTGCACGCTGTGGGCAAAGGTAGAACTTTTTAACGATAAACATGGTGATGCATGATGTAACCACTAGGTTTTGAAGGGTTAAGCATATTGGCACTGCTGCAAGTTATTGCCCGTTTTTAAATATCTTCTTCCTTGGAATGTATCTGACAAGTATCGATAGTTTCGAGAGGAAACAACCGAGCAACTATTGACGCGTGTGAAGGCTGTCGTGTTCCTCATTGCGCAGAACGTGCTGTGTGTTTTTGTGTATTCCGAGAAACTGCAATGTGTAAGGGCTACAAGGTAGGTGGTTTGATTTCCTGTAGTACTGCGTAGAAAAAAAATCTGGCGTTTTAGCGTCTAATGTAATTCATATGAAAAAGAATTACAATAATACCTTCGCAGAATATGCTGCCGCCAGCTATACAACTATACTAATCAATCGGCAGAGAGGGAACAACCTGCTTTAATAACTTGCGTCCTTCAGCCAGATTTCTTATTCATAGATTATTTAACCATTTCACCGCGGTTTAATGTAAGTAGCGCTTACCTAAGAGTAGTAGCCCATGGGCCGTGGATCAGATCCCAGCTCGAGCTGATTATATTAGCCCAAGCAAAGCCTACAGTCTTAAAAGTTGTCTGCCTTTGCGTTTATCCGAATAATTAATATTTTATAAACAGATGTGACCATGGAGTAAAGTGGTGCAAAGTGATGTGATCATCAGTGCCGAAGTAGGGTTATGGGGGAAGTTTTGGTTATGGCCCCATTTAACACACTTTCTTCTAGCACCAAGAACCGAGTACAATCTAGAAACAGTAGTTCTTTGTTTATTATGTTCTCTGGGGCAATTTTACAGTACAATGATCATGAACACATCATACAGTTCTCGAAATATGAGGTTTATTTACGAGACGTAACATGACATTTTGTAACCCATTCAGCCTGTCACTGAATTTGGGATTATGTTCATGATCAGTGCCAGAACGCAGGCTATTTTAACGTAATTCATACAAGTGATTGCCCTAATTTTATTTATTTATTGTTTACTTCTCTGTGTTTGAGAGGAAAATATTAAGGAATATATTTGGGCCAACTAAGGAAGCCAACGGTATTTGGAGAATTAAAACAAACGAGGAGTTGGATGAATTAATTAAACATCGGAACGTAATAAATTATGTTAAAACCCAAAGACTGAGTTGGTTTGGACACATAAATAGAATGCCCGAAACTAGCATAGTAAAAAGAATACACAAATGGAAACTATTCACAGGAAGACCAGCTGGAAGGCCCAAATCTCGATAAGAAGATGATGTCAGGAATGATCTGAAGAAGATGAAGCTTATGAGGTGGGCAGAACAAGTACTGGACCGCCTTAAATGGAAGGATATTGTTGAGAAGGCAAAGACTTTATCAGAGTTGTAGCGCCATAGAAGAAGATTTATTCTTTGCTTAAATATACTATCAGGATTTAAGACAATGTAGTGTGGAATGATAGGTCGGGTAGTGAATACTGTGTTTTTTTTATTGAAGTCATCCCGATATGTATGAAGCATTAAAATAATAAAAAAATATACGTTAGACACATAAATTTATTATACAGGTTGGCTATATGTTTCGACCCCTATAGGGTCATCATCAGGCCTTCTTTTTGAATCACGTCATTAAAACGCTGCGTTCATTATTGGGATCCCAATTCTAATTTACAAACAATAATTGGAATCCCAGTAATGCCTGCAGCGTTTTAATGCATGATTCAATAAGGAGACCTGATGATGACCATATAGGGGTCGAAACATGTAGCCAACTTATATAATAAATTGATGTGTATATTGTTTTATTATTTTAGTGAATACTGTGTTTTTAAAAATCTATAAGGAATATATTATGAACTATTTTAAACATTTCATGACCATGCACTGTTGCTTCAATATGAGAATAAAACCGACAAGTGCATTTAAGATATGTGAATTTATTACGTACGTCGAAAACCTCCTACATGTTTCGGCCACCTTTTGTGGCCTTCTTCAGAGAGGTGATGTGCGAATGATATTGTACAAAGATCTCACAACCAATGTATAGACATAAAATATTGTTTTAAATATATGTTTTAAAATGTGTTAAAATGTAAAATACAGATAAGAAGGCCACAAAAGTTGGCCAAAACATGTAGGAGGTTTTCGACGTACATAATAAATTCACATATCTTAAATGCACTTGTCGGTTTTATTCTCATATGTTGACCTAATTTGCGGGACTATCAGGGTATTTGGAAGGCCTTCAGTAAATTCAAGGAATATTTTTGGATACCTTCTCTCCAGGCCAAGATATGAAATTGGGACCTTCCGCATACAAGTCAGAATTGATACCCTGTGGACCGGGATATGCGGTGGTCACCGGACGGTACATAAATATCGGTCCATTTGACACAGATGTTATCAAATGCTGTAGTTATATATGTTTGAATGATCACTGGCAGGACTGTTGCGATTGATGAATTACGTCATATGTGGGACGAACAGGACACTCGATTTATTACAGGGAGGTAATCATGAGACACCTGGTATGTTACAGGGAGGCTATCACGAGACACCCGATATATTACAGGGATGCCATCACAAGACCCTCGATATGTTACAGGTATTCAGTCACAAGACAACCGGTATATTACGGGGAGGTAATCAAGGGACACCTGATACGGTACAGGGATGCAATCAGATCGCTCTTCTGTAAATCTTTACTCGTTTTTCCACATTGTCAACAAGTGGGAGATTCCTGGCAAAAAAGAACCCTGACAGAAAAGGGACATACAGAGACGAATGTTTCATTGTGGCTGGGAATAGGGCTTAAATTTCAGTCGTAGCACGCCGTTGTGCGTGATTACCGTAAAATTGTCAGTTACGTCTTCCGTCAAATGAACCCTGTACATAAATTTGCACAATAAGTTTGATCATGTAAAAGTGTAATATGTGAAAAATACATACAAATATACTTCTGATTTTTGAATAAAGGTTGACCAACTAGATGACACTTGCTTTATTATATATTGCTCAACATGTTTCAGACGTTAATACGTCCATCTGCAGGAGCTAGCGAGTACTTGTGTTGTGTAGGCTGACTTGAGGCTTGCTGGTGTTATGTAGCGGGATTGTCTGTTGGTGATGTGGTATCCGAGTGCAGGCTGCAGCCTACACTCGGATACCACATCACCAACAACCAATCCCGCTACATAACACCAGCACGCCTCAAGTCAGCCTACACAACACAAGTACTCGCTAGCTCCTGCAGATGGACGTATTAACGTCTGAAACATGTTGAGCAATATATAATAAAGCAAGTGTCATCTAG
>Ga0123352_10019844_pt1 | contig 10713 bp, 5 predicted proteins | sample TergutLab28metaG_FD_89700 | JGI IMG/M metagenome (GOLD analysis project Ga0123352, IMG submission 89700) | Labiotermes labralis P1 segment gut microbial communities from Petit-Saut dam, French Guiana - Lab288 P1 | ecosystem: Host-associated > Arthropoda: Insects > Digestive system > Gut ... | reverse complement strand
TTTGTAATATCTGGAACTGGTGTCGAAAACACTTTGTCCTTAACATACCCCCATAAAAAGAAGTCAAGGGGAGTGATATCCGGCGATCGTGGTGGCCAGGGTGTCGGATCATCTCTCCCAATCAACCTGTTTGGAAATGTTGCATCCAAAAACCGACGAACATGTGAACCCCAGTGTGGAGGTGCGCCATCTTGTTGGAAAATTATCCACGGCTGCCGTGCAACATAAAGTTTTCTTGTAATAAATGTTTGTAATCAGGGAAATAATTTATGCTCACCCTGTATGCTTGTCGTATTTGCCTGCGTACAAATTTGTTACTAACATCTCACATTCGATGCTGTAGACATTTCATATTTAATTTTCCGTCGTTTGAACATGGTGCAGTTTGAAGAGTTATTCCTTTAAACTAAGGTTTCATGCAGAACGGTTAGCATAATTGTACAGAAATAACTGGCGGTACTTATTGTTTGTAGCGTTTTATCTGATACTGACTGAAAAAAAGTGAGGAAACAAATAATAGTTCTCCAAGATTCCAGATCATAGATGAAGTGATGAAGCGGAAGCACATTGCATTGGCCTACCGCTCATGCACATTCTCACTTCATCTGCAGTAATGCACACCACTATAAAGGGGAAATGTATTTTCAGGTAATGCAAATGATGTTTGAGAAATATAATTATTGGGTGTTTACATATGAAGTATAGTACATAAATATCACAAGATGCACAAAAATCGATATTACGGTGTGCCGTATTTTAGGAATATGCGACTTTGTGAATACACGGAAAAAGTGTAACTAATTTTTTTTTTACAAACTTCACTTAACTTCTGAAAGCTCTATAGTAAATATACGTACCGTTTACTGTAACATTAATAAACTTTACATTTTTTCGAAATATTATATTTGTACGTTTCGTAAGATTATTAAATAAACATAGATTTATTTGCCGGTACATAATGAAAAGAAATATACTAATAATGGACGGAGACAATATCTTCTGTGAGGTAAGAACTATCCGTGGATTTACATAAAATTTAGTCGAGCGTCAGTCTTCGAAGTGTAAGAAATAATTATTGCAGTTACGGACACTGGATACTGGGTAGTGGATAGTGGATAGTGGATACTGGATAGTGGATACTCTATAGTGGATACTGGATAGTGGATAGTGGATACTGGATAGTGGATACTGGATAGTGGATACTGGATACTGGATATTGGATACTGGATAGTGGATACTGGATAATGGAAACTGGATACTGGATAGTGGATACTTGATAGTGTATACTGGATAGTGGATAGTGGATACTTGATAGTGGATACTGGATAGTGGATACTGGATACTTGATAGTGGATACTGGATACTGGATAGTGGATACTGGATACTGGATAGTGGATACTGGATACTGGATAGTGGATAGTGGATACTGGATACTTGATAGTGGATACTGGATACTGGATAGTTGATACTGGATACTGGACCCTTGATAGTGGATACTGGATACTAGATACTGGATAGTGGATACTGGATACTCCTTTACTTCAGTTACTTCCTTCTTGGTACAATGTTACATAACTTGCAACATTCTTACCAATCTAACTCTGAAAGTTTCATTCGAAATCCTTACCGTGATTAGCTACCCTGTTTCAGACCGACCCTTACTTTCCTGCTGCTGAATGTTCTCAGACTAGCTCGCCTTTAATTTCAGATGCTTTTATTTCCTATTGAGTTGTCTGACCAAGACATAAGACCACGTTTGGATTCCACAAGTTTGCCAGAACACGATTAACAATAACACGCGTTTGAAAGCTTAAGATGTCAAGGTAAGAAGATTGCGTTCTTCTGGGACATGACGCTGTACTGTTTGGTTAAAAAAGATTCTTATTTGACTACCCTGAAACTGAACGCAGACAGTTGCTCCGAAATAGAGGTAAAAACGCACAAAACATAATGTCCAACTCCACAAACTATTCTTCACCTATAACCGCCAAGTTTCAACGCAATATGCACACTCGTGTATGCCGAGCATCCGACACGCCGTAAAACTAATGGTTACAACACTGGCGGCACTCGCATATTACGGAATACGCCGGTGTGAATACGACGTCCACCGACACAAATAAAAACACGAAAAAGGCCAAGAATACTGCAGTCACCAACCGTGAATCAGCGTCCACGACAGCAAAGTCAAAACCCAGCCTTTACACCATGTGCAAAATCTTTCGACCCGAAATAAACAAAAGTTTATATATGTAAAATATTTATTTAATTTTGTTCCAACTTCCAACAGCAGCATATTATTATACAGAACTTTGACGTCTTAACAGGCCTAACAGAAGTCATTTTACAATACTTTAATATTTCATACACTTTATACGTTTTATGGGTTCCCATGTTACATAAATGCTCGTTGCAACACACACACGCACAGTGCGATCCATAACTTTTGGGTCTGATTTTTTTTAAATAACAGAACTAGAGCGATATATCGGTCAACCAATGCCCGTTCACACACCGAATTTCGTTTGTTTAAATTCGACAGTTTACGAGTTATAACTTGTCTTGTAAAGTCTGTTTTCTTTGTTGAAGAGGAATAAAAGGCCAACTTGATGTCACTTGCTATTTTATTTCACTTCTTATGTGCTCAACATGTTTTGAACATTAATATATCCATCATCAGGCGCTTGCAGGAGCTAGCAGGGCAACACAGATACCACTCCAAACCAACCACACCGAAACTTCAACACACATCGAACCAAGAACAATACGACCAATGTGGTAATTCAACAGAATAGTCGCAAGCTCCTGATGATGGATATATTAATGTCCGAAACATGTTGAGAACATAAGAAGTGAAATAAAATGGCAAGTGACATCAAATTGGTCTTTTATGTGTTTGACAAAAGTTTAATTGCTGTTGTACAATGTAACATTAACGAAGAAACTCTGAACATTATTTTCTAAAAGTATTCTATGTGAAAAAGAAGGAAGACCGTTTAAAAATTGGAGAATTTCATTTTATTTCTTTCGAAAGTGACTTAAATTCAGTCATAGTTTGGTTATTGTGTTCATAGACATTTGAATTAGCTGTAGTATTCCAGGTTCTACGCTGCCACAATACAGAAAGCATGCGAAGTCCTGTATTATTTAAGATGCTTTCCAAAAGTTCAGTTTGTTCATATATCGAAACTCGGCAACGCCCTTACCATGTGCACCATCTGTATTGCGGTATGTACACCACACCCATAACATCTTCCTCTCTACGGAATGTTTGGCAAGAGTTCGTGAAAAATTTGCAAGTTTTTCATAACTTGCTTTATGTGTCCGTGAATGGAGGCGCAATATTGGCAGAAATGTGTCAATTTTTGAGGGAATAACGAAACTGTATCTTAGGCAAGGGCTAGCGGATTGAAATTTGTACTCACGTATATCGTAATGTGATTGAAACTATCGTTGTTTTCAAATGTTTAGACCTAAATGCAGGAATTAAAAACCGATTTTTCGCATTGCTACCTTCAAAAATTATAACTAAAACCTAAGGATTAAACATATATATTTACTGCAAGAAAAGGTCGAAACCTTTCAATATTTAATATAATTTGTAAGAATTCTGTTAGAGGAATGGAGTTAAAATTTTCGTTGCCTTCATTTTTCCTGACACAATCCTACAAAATACTGAAGTGAAAGTGATATGTAGTTATAATGCGATGTTCCTTTTGTGCAAGGAGAAGGGATATTTACGGATTTGTTCTCTTGTAACTTATTTTAATGCAGAATTTCTGTGAAACTCTTACTGGAACTAACGAATTTAATTTTCCCCCTGAAAATATGATTTTGAAAATAAGAAGAAATATTATTTGATTAAGATAAATAAAATTCGCGAGATTAACGGATAATACATGTTAAGGAATAATACATTCAATTAAACAAGTAAGCCAACATAACTGTGGATAGGAAGATGTAGAGAAGGGATGGGAAAGCCTACATGACGAGTTTGATGGACAACAAAGTAAAACGATGGACACGTTAAGGAAGAAGCTAAGTTGGCGGGTCTAGAATAAGGCCTTCTGATTGGTGGTGAAAAATAAAGAAAATCGTTGAAAATTACAAACTGCACTCTAAAATTGGCTTTTCATTACGTTACTAGCGACGATATTATATAAAATGTCATTGTTACGGCCACAGACTGATGTACATTCGATCCATTAACCTTTAGACGCCTAACATCAACTATAGTTGATGTACCGCACCGCTAACCTCGAAAGTTGCATTTTATATATTTATTCAACAAATAAAGGTACCGAATATTTTAAACATGGTATATATTCTCCGTCTTTTTCTCTTCAAAATGCAGTTTGTTTCATAATTCTAACGTATTTAGTTCCTGTATTATTCACATTTTATATACAGGATGTGCTAAAATTAAAAAAATGATTCCGGCGCCAAAAGGTTAATGATCAAGTGATAATAATGAATAATCTAAATAAATATTTTGTCACGCAGTGGAATATTCGAAAGTACTGAGTGGTTTCAAATTATTTAGGGATGAAACTGTAAAACAGAGACTGAACAACAGACTCAGATTTTTGTCACGCTCAGCATCCCTCAATGGCTTACACACGCTTCACATTTCTATCACGACGGTATGGATCATTCCAAGGAACAGAGTGTTTCTTCCGCAATTAATTGTCGCTTAGCTACTTGAAGAATTTCCCCGCCCGTCTTGAACCACAATACGCATTACCATTTTTACGAGCACTCGGTATTACTCCGTATACTGGGTCAGATGAATCCAACCCACAAGCCTAAACAGTGGCTTTTAAATGTCCATTTTTATTAACCTCTAGTTCTATTATCTGAGCTTAAGTTTCCTACTTCGTCTGATTTACCTATGCATTTGGAATAAAATCGTGGGAAATATTCTACAAGCATGCATGCTGCACGCTCCGTCCATCCTGTATAGGTCACTGGGGTACCGGAAAAAAATATTTTTAGAAGAATACGGAAATTAGAGCTAAATAAAAGTGAGGTGATTATTCTTCAAAGAAAATTTGCAGGTGAGCCAAGAGTTGGGTTCATGCTTATTGACAGGTATAGTTCAAAATACCTTGCATATATGGAGTTGAGATCTAATTAAAACACTATAATGCGGTGCATATAATTACCCTTAGAACTATCGAGATACGACGCATTTGCCACATGACAATGGCGAAGTCATAAGTATTGTTGAACTGTTACAACAGCTTTACGTGCCTCTGCAGTGGCGGAAGTTCGCTGGCCCACACAAAAGTTTAGTGTCTACGCAGCGTGAAAAAGTACTATACAATTTTTGTTAGCGAGACGAAAGTGCCGCAAAGAGAAGTCTGCATTCGTCACCATCCGTTGAACACAGCAGGACAATGAAGTCACGTTAGCGAACAGAGTGCAGAAGTACTGGGCGCAAAGTGAGATTACCGCTATGTGCAATTTCATGGTAGCACAGAATTGTGCACCGATGTTTATTATTATTATTATTATTGTTATCGTGTATTTGTGTTGGCTTTGTGCTTGAAACTTGTGCTGTTGTACCAGTAAGCAAATAAGTACTGAAAATTTATGGTTCATTTTTTCTATAATATATTATTTTTCGTATGTTTTGTTGTTTTTGCTGTTTATGTACATCGTACACGCCATTTTGTGCATTAACGCTGATTTTTATTCGACATTAAGACTTGATGAGTCAGGAAGCAAAACCCAAATTGAATATGATTCATAATCCGTGTCGAAACATGTAAGAGGTCATTTTGTATACAACTTAATTTCCATATAATTGTGTGATTTTTGTTGGTACTACTACAACCACTGTTGCTACTACTACTACTACTACTACTACTACTACAACTACTACTACTACTACAACAACAACTAGTACTACTACTGTTACTACTGCTAATACTACTACTACAACTACTACTACTACTGTTATTACTACTACTCTTACTACTACTGTTACTATTGCTACTACTACTACTACTATAATTACTACTACTACAACTACTACTACTGTTACTATTGCTACTACTACTACTATAATTACTACTACTACTGTTACTATTGCTACTACTACTACTGTTACTACTACTACTACTAATACTATTACTCCTACTACTACTAGTACTACAACTACTACTACTTTTACTACTACTACTACTACTACTACTAATACTATTACTCCTACTCCTACTACTACTACTACTACTACTACTACAACTACAACTACAACAACTACTACTACTACTACTACTACTAATACTACTACTACCACCACCACCACCACCACCACTATATAAGGAAATTAAATTATTGTTATTTCACTAACATTATGCAGGGCATTTAGAATTATATACCTGGAAAAATCGATATCTCTTTTATATAAATTGTTGGATTTAAACTGTGCTTGAAATAGTGCAAAGCATATTTAGTGTTACTTCTCATGACAAACATTTTGTACGTTCATTATTTCTATTATTATGGTGGAAAAACCTCTGATGAGTCCCAAGGAAAAGTGCAAAATAGGGCGATAAGCTTTTAAGACGAATACTGTCTTCAGACACAAAAATGCCGGAGGGTTTCTCGAGAACGCTAACTACCAATGCCCCTCCAATTCTACTAATTTTACCTCGAAGTCTACTTTCCCAAACAAAAACATAATAATATTTAAAAGCGGTGACATTGACAGCTGTGTTATGTATTTAAGGACTTGAAATAGAAAGAAAAGTTTTAGTGCGAAGTGTTCGCGGCAAAGTGTCTGGACATAAAAAGAATGAAGGAGACTGAACATGTATCTTCTGTGGAGTAGTTTATAGTCTGTTGTCCGAGTTGGGATGGAACTGTTTCCATACCATCTCGGAAAACAGACAGTCAACTAAAAAGCACAACACGTACCAATTGTTGTACATATACTGCATAACTCCTGATGATGGGCTAAAATTATGCCCGAAACATGCAGAGTTTGACTGATGAAATAAACTGAAGATAAATAATGCATTAAGCTGGTTTCATTATATGGATCCGTATTGTTATTATTTCTCTTTGGAATAAGGAGGAATTGGCTGAGGAGTGGAAGAGTCGGTCATTGTACCTATCTATAAGAAGGGCGATAAAACAGGTTTTAGTAATTACAGGGGCATATCACTTTTGCCAAGTACGTACAAATTTTTAATTCCATATGTAGATGAAATATTGGGCATCATCACAGTGGAAAACGACACAACAGGTCAACTACTGATCATATATTCTGCATTTGTCAAATACTTGAGAAAATGGGAATACAGTGATGAAGTGCATCAGCTCTTTATAGGCTTCAAGAAAGCTTATGACTCAATTAGGAGGGAGTTCTTGTATAATATTCTCATTGAGTTTGGTATTCCCATGAAACTGGTAAGACTAATAAAAATGTGTCTGAATGAAACTTATAATATAGTCGAGTAGTTAAGAATTGGTCTGACATGTTTCCTTTTAGGAATGGTTTGAAACAAGGAGATGCTTTACCGCCATTGCTTTGCAACTTCGCTTTAGAGTAGGCCATTTGGTGGGTTCAAGTAAACCAGGATTGATTGAAATGAAATGGTGCACATCAGCTTCTGGTTTAGGCTGATAAAGTTAATATATTGGGAGGAAGCGTACATACTGCTGGGGTGCTGATAAGTCCTTAGCCTGACCAGGAAAGAAACAAGCTCAGAAGCATATCAGGAGACGCGCATGATTTCAACATCGAGACGCGAGCTGTCATCAATTTTTTTTTTCCTGCAAGGCAAGGCGCCGAAGGAAATTCTTGCCATTCTGACAGAAACATTAACTTGTTTCCGTCCTGGTCGAGCTAAGGATTTATCAGCACCCCTATATGAAGGAAACCGCAGAAGCTTTATTAGTTGCTAGTAATGAGATTAGTCTAGAAGTAAATGCTGATAAAACTAAGTACCTGTTCACGACTCGAGATCAGAATGCAGGACAAAATCGCAGTATGAAGACTGTTAATAGTTCCTTTGAAAGGGTGGAAGAGTTCAAATACTTGGAAACAACCTTAACAAATCAAAATTCTATTCGGGAAGAAATTAAGAGCAGATTGAATTCAAATAATGCTCGCTATCATTCGGAGCAGAATCTTATGTTTTAGCAGTTTGCTATTAAAAAATTTAAAGAGTGAGATGTACAGAATTTTAACTTTGATTGTTGTTTTGTATGGGTGTGAAACTTGGTCTCTCACATTGCTGGAGAAACGTAAGCTGAGGGTGTTTGAGAATAGGGTGTTGAGGAAAACATTTGGATCTAAGAGGGACGAGGTAACACGTGAGAACAATGAAACTACACAATGAGGAGCTTAATGATTCGTACTTTTTATCCAATAATGTTCGGGTAATAAAATGTATGTAACGAGTATGGGGGAGAGGAGAAGCGTATACTGGGTTTTGGTGGGGATACCTGAGAGAAAGAGATCACTTGGGAGACCCAGGCGAAGATGGTACCTTAATATTAAGATGGATCTTGAGGAAGTGGGATGTGGGGGCATGAGCTTGATCGATGTTGCTCACGATAGGGATAGGTGGCGGGCACTTGTGAATGCGGCAATGAACCTTCGAGTTCCATAAAATGCGGGGAATTTCTTAACTACCTGAAAACCGATTAGTTTCTCAAGGACTGTGCTGCACGTAGTATCGGGTATGGAGTATTTATTGTATTACTCATTAATTTACCGTTATGAATCCTATAAGGTTTTGGTAATCTTCAAGAAAGACATTCTTAAAATGTGAAGTGGATGGACATGTCTCACAACGAGACGCTAAAGACGTTGGTATTAGGGCCCTATAGTTGAAGTTTGTTTTGCAACAGTGTCGAGTGCAGGCTACGCATTATTTAACCTTACATTACATCGCCTGTGATCGTCTGGATTAGCAGTTTCATTTGATGTATCGTTCTGTAAAGCGGAATCGTTAATTATTCGCTAGTTAGGAAGTATTTTAAAATAAATATATTTCCAGTAAGATTTTTTGTTATTTGTGGCTAAAGGAAGAGAAACTCAAAGGTAAGTTGTGTTTAATGTACGATAAAACACTTTACTGTAGATTATAATGAGGTAATACACCCTAACAGATGATTATGTGTTACATGTTAGAAACATTCAATTCGTACGTGACGGTACATGACGTTCCCTCGACTCGTGAAATTTTACGGACGTTTATTAAGATCATACTGCAGCCATCTTGAAGGCCGAGCAGTATTGTATCTACAGCAGCGTGGCTATGAGGATTTCTAATCCCTCACTTTCAAACCAGGTCTTCTCAGCCAATATTTTTACGACTGTCGAAATGGGATTGGCTTCCCAGGAGACAAAGAGATATTGCTGTTTGTGATCACATTCTGACCGAATCCGGAACCGAATGAAACTCTTACGTGTAGCAACGGGAATTTAGGCTCACCATTCATCACCACCAAGTGGCGAACATGTTCAGGAAAACTGGATCTATTCCTCACCCCCACAAACAGATTAACCCTTTTAAATCAAGTTTCATTTATACGTGTCGTATCTTTAAGATGAAGAGTCTCTAGAGTCTGTCACATGGTGTGTTGTCATGTGATACTCAGAATCTAAGACAATTTCCCAAATCATAAGTGTATTATTGAAGGAAAAATACAAGGAAGCAGAGAAGTGACGGAGAGAGGATTAGGAAGACTTAAGCAGCTGCTGGATGACCTTAAGGAAAATTGAGGGTACTGGATATTGCAGAAGAAAACACTATATGTCTTTCAGGAAAGAACTCGCTTTTGTGAGAGAGATTACAGTTTGAATGAATACAGAAATGACTGGTTTGTATAATGGAAGTACACTGTGTTGTAAGGCAGAGAGGATCTTAGGTTTTACACAAAATTTGGAAGATTATGTGTCGTGGAATAGGTCTTAAAGGGACAATTTTTTTTTCTAGTTCTAAAGTATCCTTCTGTCAATATCATTACAACAATTTGCCACATTCTTCTTCATATTGATATTATAGATATCAAACCTACATGCGGGCGAAACGCAAGAACCTTTAGAAAAAGCAAAACCCTCTTGGATATTACAGGAACATAGGAGAAAAAATTACTTTTAAATTATGTCAAACTTGAAAACCTTAAGTTTCATTTTTGCCTGTAATGAAAGCAATAAATATAGTTTCTTCGTCTTTGTCTATAGGAAAATTATAATTAAATAAAAATTAACCTCTGTGGTCTGCAAGCAACTGGAACACGTGATAGCAGGTTGTTTGAGGAAAAATCTGGGATAAGAATGATTGGTTACACAGGGGACAGCATGGGTTTATACCGGGATGCTCTTGTGAAAGTCAAACATCACTGTGTGCCAGGACATAGTGGATTCTTTGGACGAGGACTTCGACATAGATTATATTGTAATAGACTTTTCCAAGGCTCTCGATTTAGTTCCTCATGGTCGGCTCCTTACGAAACTGCCGGCCTCTGGCGTGGATTTGAGTGTATTTGTGTGGGTAATAGAATAACTTGTAGGTCCTACATCAAGGGTCAGAGTAGGAGAGCAACTATCCAAGGAAGTCAAAGTAACCTCAAGTGTGCCGCAAGGGAGCGTTTTGGGCCCACTACTGTTGCTAGTGTACGTAAACGATATTTGGAGGAACATCGACTCTTCGCTAACGAATGTATAATTTATAGGAAAATGACAAATAA
>Ga0123352_10019843_pt1 | contig 10713 bp, 7 predicted proteins | sample TergutLab28metaG_FD_89700 | JGI IMG/M metagenome (GOLD analysis project Ga0123352, IMG submission 89700) | Labiotermes labralis P1 segment gut microbial communities from Petit-Saut dam, French Guiana - Lab288 P1 | ecosystem: Host-associated > Arthropoda: Insects > Digestive system > Gut ... | reverse complement strand
GGATCGAATCCCGGTGGGGACGAGATTTTCCGCCCGTCCAGACCGGCCCTGGGGCCCACCCAGCCTCCTGTAAAATGGGTACCGGTTCTTTCCCGGGGGTAAAGTGCGGCCGGGGCTTGCTGCTGACCACTCACCCCCTTCTAGTGCCGCGGTCATGGAAGAGTACAGCTGTACTTCTACCCACCCTCTGGGTCACACCGGGCCTGTAACGGGAAAACTTTACCTTTACCTTTACAGACATACTTTGCAAACGTAGCCGCTGCCTGCATAATGCAACTTGGCGGGCCGTGGGTTGGACATCCATGATGTAAAGTGTCTGTTATTTTTGTCCAATTTTAACCAAAATTGGAATGTGTCGACATATTTTAGTAAAATACCCAATACATATTCTCATGAATGAAAATTCATAGGTGGAATTTGAGATCTTCCACTTGGAGAGACGGACGGACACACGTGATGAAGCTGATAGTCTCTTTTTGCGATTTGTTTTTGCGAACTCGCCTAACAATCAGCATCGCAGATCTAAATAAATCCTGTACTGCAGTCTCAGGCCTCATGACATGAGGTCGAAGATACGTCATTTGGATAACCGTTATCATCCTCATCATCGTCATGTGCTATGCGCTATGCATAATTAGGCCTAACCGTTTTCAGGAACTCTTCAAAGGGTCCATCACTATCGCGATTTCTGACGTCACTCTACGGCTGTGCTTCTCAAACTGTGTGTCGCGAGCAGTCACTAAGTGTGTCGTGAGTAATTTGACCACCCACTGCGCGATTCGCTGACTAAATATATGTATTATTTATATTAATCCTAATTCATCTGTGAACTGTATGCGTCAGTGGCATACCGAGGGGGGGGTTTAACCCCCCCCCCGAAATTCCGAAGGCCCTCCAAAATCGTGCCAAACTCAACCCGATTGTGAAAACTGTTAAACATCGCTGAATTTAGGACGCCAACACCCCAAGATTTTCGGAAAAAAGGCAGAAAAATTCTAAAACTACTTAGGTTCGCAATTGTTTTATGTTAGCAATAACAAATAAATTGGTTGTCATCATAAATAGTCTTAAAATACCAAAAATTTATGAAAATTTTACTATATGAAATGAAATTTCTTGCACCAAATTACAGCTGCCTCCAGAACCCCTGACTAGAGGGCTACCGCTCCCAGATCCCCGTTCTGTCTGTCCTCTGTCCTCAACTGAATTTGTTGAACACCCCCCCCCCCGAAAAAAAATTCTGGGTAAGCCACTGGTATGTGTGACAATTGTTAATATTAAGCATGGTCCATTTACGTTTATTTCCAATGAAGGAGACTTTAAAATTATACCCACTCAGTTAAAGTTGAAATCAAGAGCAAATATTCCTAAACTTGAAGATAGACGCCTACACTGAAGCACTCACAAATTGATTAGGCACTTTGTTAAAACGTTAAAAATTACTCCTAGAAGACTTGTCATGTTCAGGAAGAAGTTCATAACATAGAATGCAGCTTTTACCGGAGAGCCTTTGCGATTAGAGTCAGTATACATGAAATCAATGTTGAATTTAGTCGGCAGTAGAAACTGTTATTTCTAAATCCAGACAAGAAAGCTTGCCCAGGCACTGGCAAACTATACGCTTATGCTGATCAATCACACACACACACACAGCGGTCTGGCAAGTTGATTCCTGTAACAATTACTCTCATCCAGTCGCTAGGAAGATTTCAAATGAAGTACAGATACTAAGTGTGGTGTATGAAATTGACCTTGGAAGTGGTTAGCGCTAGGGAATAGGCGACCGTCCCTTGTATTCCAAGTAAAAATACGTTTGGCTGAAGAGCAGTCATCTTTTGTGCGTGAGCTAACACAGTTACATTCTGTACAGATCTACGTGATTAGATCTGCACATACATTTCACTTTAGGCTTGTTATAAACGAAGAAAAAGTCGTGCAGTAATAGAGAGTCGTGTTTTTGACAGGATCTGTACGCTTTCCTCCGACCGTCGTAGCGAGTGTTAAGGGACTCTACCCAAGCTGTGCAAGCCAACTGCATTATACTGAGTAAGGGACATAAGGAGCGTTCGACAATGTATGTAAGGTTCATGATTTTTTATAGATAGCTTTTATTATGGTTTCGGTTACCGTACAAATATAACACCGTGCACGAGATTTGACATGCGACAGACAAGGCCTAAGGTTGATCATTTACATGTAGGCTTAAAGCCGTCTAAAATTAAATGCATTCATCTACCAGTTTTTAGGAGCTTTTGCAAAAAAATCTGACAAGAATAAAAGTTACTTCACATGAAGAGCTATGTGCATATATAATAATATCTCGTTGAATTCTTCTTAGTGTGAGAAATGCTTCAGACAAAGGTTGTAGAGAAAACCAAAACACATTTTATGTTCAGTAACTTTTTTTCCCCGAAAAGCCTATCGTTTATGAGATAATGCGGAAATATATGGCACAGCCACACAACCCACGAATGATAATATAATAGGCGCATGCACTGTGCATGCAGGATAAGTAAGGCTACAGAACATACATTCAGAATATAGAATATGGAATTGCTCTTCCACGGCAACAAAGGTTACGCGAACGCGCCTCATTGTTACGTTATACGTACATTGCCTGTCTTGTAGAACTCCGAATCATGTTCAACAACAATTGTAGTTCCTCATACATTCTTGCCGACATTTCGTTTTACGGTACTGCGTAGTCTGTTTCTTTAGTATACACTTCCGCTATATTGCTTCCGTAATCGCACATCACCCACTGTAAATATTTAAGACATTCCCTGCCTTATATTGGTAAGCCATGAAACATTCTGTTTATTTTACCATACGGCTGTATGCAACGTTCTTGCTTTAGTACAATCACAAGCATGCGTTCGAACCGACAGCTGTAACTACAAACTAAGTCTATCACACCGCTCTGTTGCCACTCATGCAGCTCTTAGTCATGTACTGCCGATGTGTTGAGTGTGACATGGCTGACAGAAATGCAATCGAGTAGAGTCCTTCTTGAGGAAATGGTAACTGCTCAGCTATTAAAGAACTGCTGCACATTTATGGAACCCGAAATTCCCACTGCCGTGTTCAAAGCACCCCGCCAGTGGTTCAATCCTCGTCGAGATGAATTCACTCTAAGTTCTCACACTACATTTGTGAAAGATCCATTTTAATATTATCCCCCATTCTACGCCTAGGTTTTCCAAAAGAGTCTTTCCCTCAGGGACCATCCAAACTCTGTATGTTCCGCATGCCCATTCCATCTCTTCGTCATTGACTTGATCATTCTAACAATGTCTGACGCTGATTACCCATCATGAAGCTCTTCCTTACGCAGTTGTCTCCACCCCTCCCTCACTTCCTCCGTTTTAGGTGCAAATATTCTTCTCAGCACCCTGTTCTCGAACACCCTCATATCTTTGAATGTCAGAAACCCAAAGCCATGCTCACTGAAATTACTGAAATTTGCACACTATTCAGTTTTTGTAGGGATTTTTCGGATGAGCATAAAATATTGTGGAGAAATATATTTAAAAAAAAACAGTTTCGCATATTCCATACTGTTAACGACAGCTCCAAATCAAAATTGTATTCGCGATGAAATGCAGAGTACTGCGTGTTTCCTGACAGTTCTGACAATTTAATAATATTTTATGCTTCAGAAAACCCAAAGATTACAATATACGAAGGTAGATCATATATAAACCGACCTCTGTCAGTTGCAAGCAGCGAATGAACACGACCTTGTGCGATGGTGTGGTGGAGAGTGGGGACCCTTCTCACCTCGGCGTCAGACTCTCTCTCCTCCTCAGATAGTTGAATTCAAAATGAGCGAGAGAGAGATGCCAATAACTATTGCGCAACGTGTTGTAATAAAGTTCCTAACCAACGAAAACGTTGGGCCCAAATAAATTTGGAGTAGATTACGCGCACAATACGGGGAATCAACACTATCGAAGACGCAAGTGAAATTCTGGCATAAAGAGTTTCGTAGAGGAAGAGATGCCGTACAAAACACAAGTCATCAACGACGCCCAAGGACAAGCATCACCGCAGAGACTATCGCAGCGGTTCGTGACTTTATTGAAGGCGATCGTCGGCTTACTGTTGGTTGAAATTTGTCAGGAGCTTGGTGCCCGTATCAGCTATGGGAGCGTGCAGTCCATCATCAAAAACGAGCTGCTGTTTCGAAAAAATTTGGCCCGATGGGTACCCACGACAATGACAGACCCCATTCCGCAACCCTAACGCAAGAAAAATTGGCTCAGATGTACTGGACTGCCCTAGAACACCCGCCGTACAGCCCGGACCTCTCCCTTTGCGACTACCACATGTTTGGACCCCTTAAGGAGGCGCTAGGGGGGCAGCGTTTCGACGTTGATGAGCAGCTCGAGAATTTTGTGCGCAAGTGGCCACAGACGCGTCCTCCTTCATTCTACGACGCAGGAATAAAAAAAAACTCCCAGTCCGCTGGAAAAGTGCATAGAGAAAAGTGGAAACTATGTAGAAAAGTGAGAATTTTTTTATTTTGTAAAATTATGTTTCAATAAAAAATTGAAAGCTGAGGTCGGTTTATATTTGATCTACCCTCGTACTTATGGTAGACTCTTCTGGGGCGACAAGCCCACTTCGGAATTGACACCCAGCGTTTCGGAGACCTGATCTGTTTCCATCGTCATGAATGATGTAATGGATAAAAACTGATCACGATTATAGCGGGTGGCATGTATGTGCTTTTTAGTATGAAATTTTATTCCGGCCGATTTCTGTCCTTCCAAATGCCAGGCTAACACCTACAATCAGGCCATGGCCACTTCTTTCCACACCACTTCCAATTCACTGACAATCCTACCATCGACACTTCTTGCAGTATGAATTACTTGCGGCGTCGTTAAATAAGCACATACCCAACTAGAGAAATAAATATTGTAATATGTAATTTATCGTCAAAAGGTTCAGAAATTTTGTTGCAGTTTCAAACATGAGGGGTTCAATGTGTTAACCCTCTGACGCCTGAAATGTCTGTAGGCTTAAGCACCATTTTAAAATTGAGTTCTACATCACAGAAAACACCACGTCCGTATTACAAAATAGGGTTGTCTTGTTTAGGGAGATTGTCAAAGTTTATTCTTCGGCTCAGACGAAAAGCATGCAGAGTGCAGAGCTTCTAACATTACATCTGGCGGAACACATATTAACCACTGTGTTTTAAAGCAGTGTTTCTCAACCGGGGTTCCGAAGGTGTTCCTCAGAGCTCCGTTATATGACTGAAATTTACGTTGTAAGAATGAAGTTATTTTTTTACTTTAGACCTTTCCTAGGTCTACTGTTTTTACAGTATGACAAATATTTTATTTGCGACAAGTGTGTGCATTGACTTAATAAACGTTTTTACAGTTTAATCGTATTTTTTCTTTTTATTTGTTGATCTTTTTACGTGGTAGTGCGAGCAGAACCTACGATGTCAGTAAGGTAAAATATTTTAAAGAAAGGTTCCACTAATTACTGATGATATATAAGGTATCCAAGACACCAGAAAGATTGAGAAAACCTACTTTAAATAGTAATAAGTGAAAAACTGGTAAAGCAAATGAAAACAAGAGAACTTCTGCTCTTTAAATTCAACTCATTAGTTAGAGAGGGATCTTTTTTAATGTGCTTCAAGATTTGAAACGTTTACACACACATCTAGTGCCTCTTCTCACTTATTTTGCAGAAAATAATCTCGGCGCGTGAGTTGGAACGTGACTGTTTACTGTTCTGAAAGTCTCAGATTTATTTTACGTAGATCTTGATCCGACGTTCCGGTCAGGATATGTAATTGCGTGCTATCTGATAGGAACAGAAGAAAGAAAGGCTGATGATTTATAAATAGGGGTATTGAGCCAAGGACGAAAATGGACTACCTTTCTTCCTTCTTAACAAATAATATTGAAGGAATCGAAGTAAGAGAAATAAGAATGTTTGGGACGAAAATATCGAAAGACTGGGTGGAAATAAGACTTTTGGGGTGCTTTACCAAATTATTATCAGGGACCCAGAACATGCCTTTGTGACTGTTCCATTCTTCACAACGAAAATCTATGCTGTGTTTCTTCTTTGGGCCTTCCAACTTTTGAACCTTTGGGATAATTTCAAGAAATTGTATATGAATACAATACAACTGGAGACCACTCTTACTTATGTAACGTCTGTTATGGGAATATATTTTGTAGAATGTCTTACAACTCGACGGCCATGCGAAATTTTTCTGTGGCTGTTGGTGTGATGAAGATGAATAACAAATTATTAAAGACGAGCTTTTGAAATTTCGTGCGAAGGTATATCGTAAACATATGTACACACTATGTATGAAATATTATCCACAAGTCAAAACTTACCAATATTCCGATGATTCGATACTTTGAGGCTACATACAACAAATTATGTAAAATAACATTAAAAATATTAATAGAAAAGACGATGAGAGTCTACAGACGTAGCTACAAGAACTGGGACTTAGGGTGAAATGCAGCGTTATTAAATATTGTAGTTTCGCTTAATTATAAGAAGTCTATTAGAATTACCGCAAAAATTTTCGAGATCTAAAAGGTTCCATGGCGAAATTAAGTTGGGAAACACTCCTATAGACTTGTATTTTCATTATGTTCTGTATTTAATTTCTTTTTGAGTTATTGGCTTCCCTGTCAATTGTGTGTGGTTTTCATCCATGTGTTCAGGAGTAGTTTGGAATAAGGCCCTGAAATAAGCAACAATTTTCTGTTTGCAGCCCGAACCTCAACGTTCGTAACAACATTCTTATCTTATTCGACGCTGTATAAAATTTTCAGTTGAAGCTGCGTTGGGAATATTCAAAGTATCAATCAACTGCTTACTATATGAAAGGAAAACAAACCCATCTTTTTCCAGAAGTGCTGAAAAGACTCAAAGCTATTAAGCCTTGAGATCTTAACACTCTTCTGTGGTACCATGCAGCATAGATTGGTAGAGGACTCAAAATATAATTTTAAAAAAAACCGTCTCAGAGACATCCGATTTGGTAAATCCATTTCTTCTTACTCTTACCCGGATGAATCCTAATATCAGCAGTGCTGTTTTTGAATGCAAAATTTCACGTAGCGCACACTGCACTAAATGGACTTACAGATGTCGGTGTACCGTAAGATGCCACGAGTGCCTTGTGGTAACAGCGACACATTTACATTGTTTGTGGATTGTCAGTATGACACATACAATGAAGGTACATGACAAGCAGCGGGACGTCCCAGATAATAAGTATAACTAAATAAAACTATGACTTTCTTCAGAAGATGATAGTTCCTCAGCTAGTCAAGGCGTTTTCCGCATTTTAGGGAATACGACTCGCTACCCGAATGTTCCTCACCAAGTTCACAACAGCCTGCCACTGCTCCCTACCCTGAGCCATATGTTCTATAACATAATGTGTTGCTAAAAGCGTTTTCACTCACACATAAATTAACACTTGAGATTTGTCATTATTGACCTTCGATGCTTTTTAAGGTGACTGTTTTATATAGTTATATAACAGTGCTCAGTAGTGTGAAGGATTTCTGCATTCTTAATATTGACAAATGGCCACCAAAACGTAAACTTGATGTCCTCCTGATATGAACCATTGTAAAAAACTATACAAGTACAACTTCCGCATATTATGAACCAGTACACCATAGCGGAAAATAAATTTCATAATACGTATATGCAGATATTTTATGAAAAAATTTTAATGTATTTAGTTATCCATCCATGTTTTGTGTTTGCTTTACTGATGTCCAGTAACTCCATGAAGATGATCAAGATAGATGAAAACGTGTTGGAGTTATGACAAGTTGTGTGTAAAAATGTAATTTTAACATCTGTGCTTTTGTTGGTTTAATTTATGAATTTCTGTATTGTGCGTTGGGCACCAATTTAAAGTTTCAGTACACAGTCCTATATAATATAAAAAATTATTTGCAGTTTTTGTACTGTGTCAAAAATTAGTAACGTGATCAAATCCAAGAGCATGAAATGGGCATTTAGCAAGCAGGGGAAATGAGAAATGCATAAGACATTTCAGTCAGAAATTCTTAAGAGAACAGACGACTTTGAAGCCATATGCTTAGGTGGATCTTAGAGAAGTGACATGTGAGTGCATGGACTAAATTTGGTACTTTACAGAGTGCAGTGATGGGCTGTTGTTAACACAGTTTGAGGCTGTAATGTAGAAACACAGTATATATTCCATCTGGGTCAATTAAATGGTGTTGGAGATAAAACACAGGAGTGTGTTGTCGCGCTGAACTTACGGCAGCGCTCGGTAATTTGTTCGAAGTAACATAATTCGCATTCCCTTGTGAACTGTTGATGCAAGCATTTTGTCACCTACGTTGAAGGGCAGTCGTGATAAATAAGCAGTAGACGAGTACAGTGTTGTACATAATTTTACACAACACGCTTGTACTTATTGCGGAAACCGGTAGGTCATTGAATGGTAACTCTCTAGGCTTGTGCTAGGGAGGTAACCCTTCCGAATCTCGGCCAAACTACCGGCTATTCTAAGAGTTCTATTAAATTCCCTGCTGTACATTATTTTCCTGGGATAAGGTTACGTTCAGTTATTCAGGCAGATCACAATTTTCAATCTATTATGGAATGCAAAGTTTATTATATTGCACACGTGAGATTACCATTAGGTCCTTTGATGAGCCAGTTTACCCTGCACTCTCTCCTTCTTTTCTTAATATCATATTTAGTACACCAGTATGCCTTTCACCTAAGCCTAAGCATTGCACGTAGTCCCTTCTGCTCAGGTCTCACAACCAAAGCTTGGTATGACTTTCACATCTTCTTACGTGTACTGTATGTCACATTATCCTTCATTTCTTTATCCCAGTTATCGTCAGTGAAGGAAATGTATTATGAATGGCCTCAGTAAGTGACTGTCTGCATGATCGTTAACGTAAGTTAGATTGAACAAAACTTGTACATAGTAATGTTCATATAATCCTATTAATTAACCAACTTTATGCACAAATTCTTGTTTTATAATAAGTTTATTGTATTCCTCTACATGTTTCGAGCACTATGTGCTCATCGTCATCAGGAGGTCAAAACTGTATTATACAGCATCTGGTATCATCACACCTGTAGGTGGCCGTCCCGTGCACTGGTTGGGAGAGGACTGGTCAGAAAACATTAAAAGTTCATATAATGTTTTGCGATTTATATAAAGACGCTATTAACACCTCAGACTACATCACATAGTGTCGATGATTGGTAAGTGATGAACTGGAAATGGTGTGGAAGATAGCCGTCGTGGCCTAAGACATCATACCACCATATGTCCGAAACCAATGAGAAAAACCACAACGAACGTCCTTTTGGACAGTCGGTGGCGAGGCTAAAACTAGAAACGGATACCTTCCTAATATATAGAAGCCTAGAGTGCTGTCACTATATAAGCTGTTCAATAGTACTTGCATGATGTGGGTGGCACATATTTTCATTAGAACGTACTAAAACACTCGAAGTGTTTGTTATGGCTGAGAACAATTTAACGAGAAGAAAATATATAATGACATGAAGAAACTGTACACGCGAGAGTATGTTTCGTAGTATAATAAGAACAGCTCCTAAGAAAAATCTGCCAAGAATCTCAGAAGATGCAAAAGATCGTACTTGGATTCTTAAATTTTTTCCAAACGGAGCCGAAATTAAAATAGCTAGGTACATTGCAGTGTAGGTTTACTACACCAGTTTTGGTGGAAAAAGGCGGTGTAGTTAGGCTGTATGTGGATGAATTTGACGCATCTATTGCGCGCTTTTGAAACGCACATAAATGAACTGAAACTGTTGAGAGATTATTCCAGTATTTTCCTTGATGACAGATCTACAGGTTTCGCCTAGAGACTGCTTGAGTGCTTGTGCTATTTGTAAAAAATGTATTACGTAAGCGTATGATTGCGTTGGCTTCTCCTGGAAACGGCAGACCTGCAATATTTTATCGCAAAATGAGACTGTGTAGTGCTAAACAGTTTGCTGATGTACGAAGAGGGCAAAACGTGAAATCCCATTCAACCACAACAGAACAGGTATAAAGTGACTACAGCTCATTAATACGCGGTTATAGGAAACATTGCACGAAATTTGATACTGTATATTTCTCACAGCTAGTTACGAAATTTAGGTTCTGATTTCGAGTAATCCCGGATTTGTGGAAAAGTTTATGTAGCTATGTTATAAGTGGCAGCATCTGTATCGTATTTTTTTAATTTTAGCTAACTAATTTGTTAATTTTAAAGCTAAACATGACCGTTGTGCTTTCAGACTAATGGTTATGTAAGAAACAGGCGACACAACTACCGGCAACGGCACTGGACGCTTCACGACGCCTTAGCCAGCACGAATATGTAATATCTCTTACCACCGGGAACGACCACTTGTACATAAAACCCGTAGAGTGCGGATAATAACAGCCGGTACCAACTACACCGTGGACCCGGTAGCTCAGTCGGTATCGCGACTGACTACGGGCTGGACGATTCGGGATCGAATCCCTGTGGGGACGAAATTTTCCGCCCGTCCAGACCGGCACTGGGGCCCACCCAGCCTCCTGTACAATGGGTACCGGGTATTTCCCGGGGGTAGAAGCTGCCGGGGCGTGGGGCTGACCCCCTACCCCTTCTAGTGCCGAAGGTCCTAGAAAAGAGTAGAGCT
>Ga0123352_10019842_pt1 | contig 10714 bp, 9 predicted proteins | sample TergutLab28metaG_FD_89700 | JGI IMG/M metagenome (GOLD analysis project Ga0123352, IMG submission 89700) | Labiotermes labralis P1 segment gut microbial communities from Petit-Saut dam, French Guiana - Lab288 P1 | ecosystem: Host-associated > Arthropoda: Insects > Digestive system > Gut ... | reverse complement strand
TGTTGTCAGGTAGAGGTCTCTGCGACGAGCTGATCACTCGTCCAGAGGAGTCCTACCGACTGTGATGCGTCGTTGTGTGTGATCTAGAAACCTCAAGAATGGGGAGGCCATGGCCCGCGTTGGGCCGCAGCGCCACAGGAATAAAAAAAAAATTACTACTGTAATATTCCTAGTTTCAGCCGCTGTGTCTTGTATTGATCTTAATGACTCGACTGGGTCGGAACGAAATTTACAGAGGCAATATAAAGCAAGCAATGTGTTTGCAGGATACGTTGCTAATAACAAAGTGGACACCGAGGACTCACAACCAAATGCATTTATAAACTTTTGATCAGAGAGTGGAAGAGTTAACGGCCTGGAGACATCTGCATAAGAAATATCCTGATGATTTGTAGGCCCACTTCTCGCCAAATATTGAGAGGATGATCATATTAAAAAGGATTTAGATGGACGGAACTAATAACATGCAGGAAAGCAAAACGATGTGCATAAACAGTAGTTCGGGAAGCGTAGAGGAATGATATGATTTCGAAATCTAAACCTAGATTGAATACAATATTAAGAGCAACTTAAATATAAGGTGGAAGGTTTTAACTAGATGTAGCTTGTTGAGGGTATAAGCCAGTGAAAGGTTTTGTAAATACAGGAGTGAAATTATTATATTAATAATAATAAAAAAAAGTCCATCCTACCTTCTAGTAACACAGGTTGTCTATGAGTCCTTTCCACTTCTGTCTATCGGCTGCTAAGAACCTCAGTTCATTCCAGCTTCTACCCGCTCCCTTGATTACCGATCTTCTTCAGCTGTTTCTCGGTCTTCCTCTAACTGGGCCAGTCTACCTTTTTGGTATACTGTTCGGACATTATATTGTCCTATTCGTATCTTCACTCGAGAGCATTAGTTCTTCAACAGATAGTCAGTCCGGCTTTTCTATCTCATAGACTTATTGAAAACAGTAGAATTTCGGTGCAGGCAGGTGTTAACCTACCTGTCCTATCCTGACGGTGGGGCTGCCACCTTCTTGGCATCAGGCTGCCACTTCTGTGAGACCTAAATGTCTATGGCATTTCCTGCACAGCAGTTGGTAAGGTTATCGCGCCTATACTCGGTCACCAGAGCCTCGTCTGTGTTAACAGGGTCCGCCACTCGAAGGTGAGGTTGGTGCTTGGGAAGGAGAGGTTATATTAGCTCCCAAGGAGCGGGAGTGAAATTATGGGTTACAAAAAACGCAGAGATTTTCTTGAGTAACTGAGATGCTGTAAACTAATGAAGAAGAACTCTGTTCAAATGTCATTACATTTTTAGTTACTTACTAGCCTCACCAGTTAGGGCATTTTATTTCAACGGAGCCGCATAATGTGGCGGCAATTGCGACTTCTATTCTGGAAGTGTTCTGTTCGAATCTCGGTCTTACTCAATTAGGCTCTTCTTGCTTTTACTCAATCCCTCCACGCAAATCCCTATAGCTAACCACAATCACTTCCTTCCAAACGCTTCCAAATCGGTCCTGATCAATTATCCTACACTGTACTTTAACATACTGGCAGCGACATGCCATAAACAAGAGTAGCCACTCTGAAGCACTAACTTAATTTTGACTCACTTTTATTGGTCATAACCGACGACTGCCTGATCATTCACAATAAAAGCAAAGGCTTCTAAACTTTCTCCCCCGCAAGTTACATCTCACTGTTATTATTACGCCTCGAAGAGACTGCAATGTCTCTGATATATACGTATGTCAAGCGGGATAATCTGAATACACTTACTATTCCAGACAGGGAAGCGCTCTGATTGTGAACATTTCGACAGTTTTACAAAGTTCAGTTACGAGTTCTTTCAGGTGGAATAACTCAGACATGAAAAACAATATCCGTCTAAAAATTATGCGTGTTAGCTGTATGTACAATGTATTAAATAGACACAACAGAAAATAAGAGGAGATTAAATTTAGTTCAAAATATTTTACTCGAAACACTAGACAAAATATACAAATAACAATGTTACTTCAGCAAATTGAGAGAAAATGCACTTAAACATTAGACGCCTAACGTCAACTATAGTGGTCGTACCGCACCGCTAACCTCTAAAGTTGGATTTTATATATTTATTCAACAAATATAGGTACTGAATATTTTAAACATGATGTATACTCTCAGTATTTTTTCTCTTCAAAATGCATTTTGTTTCATAATTCTAATGTATTTGGTTCCTGTATTGTTCACATTTTATATACAGGGTGTGCTAAAATTAAAAAAAATAATTACGACTCCAAAATGTTAATAAAGCACAATAAAACACAAATCATAAAAACAATCCGTGATAAGTATCACCCCTACATGCTCCGGCACCGGCTTGCCTTCTTCAGCGAATATGCGTATTTCGGCACTCCCGTGTCGAAACATGTAGGGGTGATATCATGGATAGTGTTTTATGATTTGTAATTTATTGTATTTTTATTTAGCGCATTTGTTGGTCGATGTTTGAATGTACGGAAATGCACGGTATCCTGTAAATTCTATGTTTATTATAAGAATCGCAGGAAAAAATTTCATTCCTTTAATTGGTTAAAATTCATAAATTTTAATACTAAATGTGGTGATAAAACTCAGTAACCACTCTGCTTGGAACAGTAAAGTTCATCCAGTCTTGCAAGTAACAAGACGGATATTGCATGTTGAAATATGGGCTGTATCGATGGTTATAAGGCACAACGGAAACGGACCTGCAATTAAAATGCTAGCCGCAGATAAACATTTATAAAGCTTTAACATGTCCGTCCTTTGTCCGGCCATTTAATATTTGGTAATCAAATTACTAGAATGGGTAAAACACAAAGCAAGGGATGATATTATATTTTGTTGTTTACGACGGGATTACAGGTCTGAAAGAAGAGAACTGGGAATACTGCCACAGCAAATGGAGGGATGGAAGAAGAAATATAGGCAGAATGCATGGAATTCTCCACAAAATTAATTGTACTTCACATTTAAGTTAATCAACTACCTCCATAATGTCGCACAATTAGATGGACCTTTATGAGCAACTCTCAAAAGTAACATGAATTTAACGTCCATGCTGGTAATACTTTAAACATTCACGAAAAATAAATTAGCAAACACGGCGTTAATTATGCGTGCCACCTCATTGCAACCCACAATACATTTCTGGCACATTTCCAGCATCAAGCGGTCAACCTAAGGGGGAAAACACTCGTATTAAAACTGTCGTGTATTTACAACGGCTAAACTATCTGTTGTACAATACAGGTAAAGCAACTGAATAAACTCCAGGTAAAACTACTAAACCACGTACGTTTCTTGTCAAAAGATAAGATGGGTTTCATCTCTGAGGACGACCACCCGATATTCGAACCTAACGATGGATGGACGTAAATTACTGGTCACATTTATTTCACCAACACATGCACTTGTGATTCACACAATATCAATGTTTATACATTAATTATTAAAAAGATAAATCACTAAAATTATTGGAACTCCAACATGTTTCCTTGTGTTGGCTTCTTCTGTCAACACAAGGAAAACGAGTAACATGAAATCCAGGCCCATCGCAAATAAAATATGACATGCTGCCAGCATACTTTGAAAAATAATAATGGAAAATAAGTAACTTTAATAGGCACGAATGGCTCCCTGAGGATAGTTTTATGAAAAACCGAAGCATGTTGGAGTTCCAAAAATTTTAGTGATTTATCTTTTTAATAATTAATGTATAAACATTGATATTGTGTGAATCACAATTGCATGTGTTGGTAAAATATATGTGAATTGAAGCAATATGCACGGTACAACAATAAAAATGTAAATTACTGGTATTTTATCAGACGTACAATTAAGTGAGAAGTAGAAAGGGACGAAAGGAAAGAGAGAGAGAGAGGGGGGAGAGAGAAAGTGCATTATTGCATTAGTGGGAGGATTCGTTAAAATTTGTGGTTATATTACATAATAAGACCATTTGGCAGCTCCGAACGACGCAGTACTCCACTGAAACTGTTCTTCAAATCATCTCTCAAATTTCAGGTTATTTTGCGACATATGATATTTTCATAGCGGTGTACATAAGGCTTCAGGTCTTCTGGGATTTTATGTCACCGTGTTTGGTGAATAGTCACCGATGTGACTGAAGTATTTGCTGCCTCTATCCTCAGGATCCATCAGTCCGAAGAACTCTTGATTAGCTTATTTGTAGTGTCAGTCGGACAAAATAACATGGGACATAATCCCTTCCAGAGGTATAAGTTAAAACTGACAAAATGTAAACAATTCTCCAGATCAATCTAATAGAAATGTGTGGAAGTTTTTGGAGAAATAACTGCCTTCGAACTCGGAAAGTTTTTTACCAGACTGGAGGATGTTATAACTCATAATATTCTATTATAATTTTCACAGTCACTGCCTTGAAAACATCAAATTTCGAATTGCAGCCGAACATTGTTGTTACATTTGTTTATCGGGCCAACAATTGCTAGCTTTCCGTTACGGCCGGTTCGAAACCCTCCATATACATTAGCATAATAATGAAGTGTGGTAATACTTTTCAAGATCTTGCTTCCTGTGATAAAACTCGCAAGAAACCTTCACTGAGGTGTGGCAGGTCATGGTTATTGGAGTCATTAGTCTGCGAATATCCTGTGAGCAAACGACATAGGAAACGGGAGTCTAGTTGACTATTTCCTAGAATGCAGAAGGGAGGTAACGAGAGACGCTTCCAATCTGTCATATAAGAGTTCAAGGCTCGCATTCAAGCAAGCGCTGTAAAAATGATAGGAAGTTCGGAGAAGTAGGATACAGTATATGTTCATAACATTCAGGTATATATCACAGTGAGTTGCCCCGTAAAATTGTGCCTTGAGTGCATAATTAACAGACAAGGAGGACGGGTGTCTGCTGAGGTGTGTTTGAGATCGGGTCATTGGGCAGTTATGGTGATTTATAAATGTACCATCTAATTCCTAATCAGTTAACTGGACCATATAAGCAGAAAGACACTGGTAATAAAATAAAAATTCAGATATAACCAAAAAAACTTTATCAGTTTCGATGAATCCCAACTGTATCCTGACGAAGTCTCACGGACTCTACTAAGCTAGAGAGGGCACAAAACGTACATAGGGTGAACGTGTACAGAATTTGGTCTGAGCACTTACTACACTGATTTATAATTTTTGCTGGTTTTCCTCGGCATTCGCCGTAAATTTTGAAATAGTGTCTCATAGAAGCCAAAATAGTTTTCTGCCACATCCTTATCAGTCCACCATTTGCTAATTACCTTACCATTTCATGTTGCGTAATCTGAGCTACTAACAGCCTGGTCAAGTAAAACCAAATAAAAACCTCTTCAATTTCGGCAGAATTTTTGGGCAACCTGTATAAATTGCAAGGGAATTCCTGGTCATTAGACGGTGAATTCGAGTCGGAGTCTGGTGGTGACCGGCTTGGAGAGAGGATCGAGACACCTGCCTGCCTAGTTTAACTGGTCAAACAGGCTATTGACTGCGCTGGTTTCTGCACTTAGTCTACAGCAGATCCACGCCAGAGGAGTGACAGGAGGATTTTTCGGATTGCCCCTGCTGAAGCGTCATGCTGAGGCAGGACGAGTTAGCCTTTATTAAGGCTATTTCTACTTTACAGGTGTCGCCGGCCCTTCTCTAGGAGCTGAGGCTGACTATGGCCCGGAGGAAGAAGCAGCCAGCGGTGCCTGTTGGTAAAAGCAGCACCACATCGGGAAGCGGGACCACAGCTTCCCAACACCTCGCGGGAAAGCGAAAAGTCTACGAGCTAGCAAAATCGGCCTACTCTATGGAGCCCGCCAACAGGCGTCCAGCATCTCTCGCTGGGTCCGTGCCTCTGCCCGCGAACTCAACAGTCACGGACGAACAAGCTGCTGCCGGCAGCCGGCAACCCGGACCATGCGGGGAAGGGGCAACGTACGCAGCTGTATTAGCTGGGTCCGTAGCACAGTCTCAGCCAAGTGGGCCGATCAAGCCCACAGCCATGGATTCGGACCCATCCGAACCCGGTGTCTTAATGGAGACAACCAATACGCGCATGTCTAGCGACAAGTCCGGGCGTCTGGGCGTCATGCCAAATGGCACAACTTCAAACGCCCAAGTGGCCAACGCCTGCCTACCAGCAGGAGAGCGTCCTAATAAGACGTCCATTTTTACTTCAGGTGTTAGTGACACCCGTTCCTTCCTGGCCTGGTTGCGGGCATCCTGTCCTGGCGGTCTGATGGCCCAACTAAGGGGCGAGAAGTTGATGGTCGTCCCATCTGCCGTCGACGGGTTCAGCCGCTGTCAGTGCGCTGCGGTCCCTTGGTGGGAAAGAAGGTGTGAGTTTCCACACCTTCACGCTCCCAGAGGACCGCTGTGCGCGACTTCTGGTGAAGAACCTGGGTAGGGGTATGCCTGTGAGCGTCGTCAGAGAGGAGCTGGAATCCCTGAACATCAATGTTCAGGGAGTCACGCAGTTTCGATCCGGCCGTTGCGATCCGGACCCTGACAAAGACCGCTCCCCCACCCCACAATTCATTGTCTCAGTGGCGCGATGGCCTGAGGTGTCAAAAGTGCGATCGCTCACCGAACTCTGCGGCTTTCGAGTGTCGGTGGAGTCGTATGTGGCAGGTCCGCTGTAATGGAAGCGCTTGCAGCGTTTCGGCCACACGCAGTGCAACTGCGGAAAGCACCCCAGTGCGTCGATTGTGGGGCTCCCACCTCTCCAGTGGATGCTCTACACCGCGGGAACAGCCTCAGTGCTGAGGCTGCGGGGGAATCCACACAGCGAACTACTGTAGCCGTGTGAAGTGGAAGGAAGCGTAGGTGGCTCTTGCAAAGCAAGCGCCCGAACGCAGCCGACAGAGCGTCGCCACAGGCCAAAATGCCGCTCCTAAAGCTCAGCGGGCCGGTCAATCTGCCGAGCAGATGGACCTGGACGATGGGTGGAATCACGTCGTCTGAGGGGGCGTCGTCAAGGCTACCACGACTCCACCCACCAACCTACATCCTAATCCCCCTCCTCAGCCAGTCAAGGAGGCGCCCGAGAAGCTTATAGTGACCGCCAACAGGGAGACGGTCAGGCCTAATAAACCTGAGCCCAAATCCACAGCAGCCTCTTAACAGGCTTCTTGGAAGTCTAAGAAGAAAGCAGCCACGAGTGTCAAAACCGCGGCCGCCACACCCGCAACAACCAGCCTGATGGTCCGCACCCAAAGTCCCACCTCCCAACTTGAGGAAATCTCAGATCTCCTCGACCACCTTCCTCTCCATGCGTGTGTGGAGCTGACTCGTCGGCTCCTCACGTCCATCTCTTCCCTGACCACAGGGGCAGCTCGACCTCACGCTGTCCTGAAGATCGTCATTCTTTTTGTGGCCGAATATGGCAGCACACCCTAGGAGGACAGAGCGGTGTAAAGCTCTGCGCCTCGCCTGCTGGAATGCGGACGGAGTGCCCGGCAGGACGCTTGAATTGGTGCATTTTCTCAGCCAGCACGGTGTCGTTATTTGTCCCTTAAATGAGACATTCCTTAACCCTGGGCAAGCCCTCCGGCTTGCCAATTATGTCCACCACCGCACAGACAGATCGACAGCTGGGGGCGGCACAGCCATCTTGGTCCGCCGTGGTATAGTCCACTACCCAATGCCCGTTCCGGGCCTCACCCACTTGGAGGCTACTGTCATCCAAGTCACATTAGCAGGCAAACCGGTGTTAATCCTTGCGGCTTAACTTTCGCCTTTCTGCCCACTGATCGGAGAGGACCTAACCGCCTGTTTTGACGGGGGATTGCCGGTCTTGTTGGCTGGAAATCTCAACGCCAAACACGTGTATTGGGACTGGCGACTGAACACGAGACGGGAAAAACTCCTACGTGATTACGTCAACGAAAACTCCCGTCTGATCTTTTAATAGGACTCCCCAACCACCAACCCATACAACCCCTCTGTTACTCCCGATGTTCTGCACATCGTGATAAACAAGAAACTCTCATTCCCGGTGTATCTGACTTCGTGTTCCGCACTAAGCTCGGACCACCTCCCGGTTTTCATTGACATTTCGTGTCGCTCATCTTTTCACCACTCACCGGATCGCACTGACGTCAGGTGAACTGGCTGGGCCAATTTCCAAACTCACTTGGAAGAACTAATTCCGTTCGATCCGGAATTGGACAACGAGATGGCAATCGACACATACGTTGAGAACGTCTCCTGCGCCGTTCTAAAGGCTGAGGCAACGTCAAATCCAGAGCGTCGCCCGCGTGACGACCAACGGCCTCCGATGCCGGCCGGCATTTAGAATGAGATAGCCTGAAAAAGGCCGCGGAGGCAGTGATAGGTCGCCAGTGATGCAGCTCTGAAAGCCGAAGTCAACCGCCTACAGAGGTCGGTGACCCACCAACTTAGCGAGTGGACAAACGACCAGTGGAGCACTACACTCGAATCCGACGATCCTGAAGTCCAATCGCTGTGGAGGATGACTAAGCGATTAATGAGATATCCTACTCCATCTCCCCCCCTGGTCACCCCAGGGGGAATCGCTCTCTCAGACTCTGAGAAAGCCGAAGCCCTTGAAGACAATCCGGAGGCTCTGTTTCAGCCGGTGACCGATCCATCGGTCCCGGTAGTTATTGAGAAGGTTGACGTGGCGCTGAGGTCTTACTTCTTAAGCCCTGCCAGTGAACCCAAGTTAACCACCCCTGACGAGGATCACGAAGCCATCAGGGGTCTCAAGGTCAGCAAGGCTCAGGGCCCGAACGGTATACCGAACAGGGCATTGAAGCACCTTTCCAAGTGAGCGGTTTCCTTACTCGCCCGTATCTTCAACGCGGTTCTCCGCACCCATCACTTTTCCTCTAACATGGAAGAACGCTCGAGTGATCTCTATCCTTAAACCGGGGTAGGATCCAGCGCTGCCCTCTTGCTATTGGCCCATTAGTCCCTTGGACATGATTGGTAAACTATTTGAAAAGATCCTACTAGCTAGGATCTTACATGTGGTAAACGAACGCGGACTGCTGCGAGGCAGGCAGTTTGGTTTCAGACCCAGACATAGCACGTCGTTGCAGCTGGCCCGCCTTGTTGAATGAATAGCCAGGAATTTCGGCGAAAAGAGACTCACCGGCGCAGTTTTCCTGGACTTGGCCATAGCCTTCGATACAGTCTGGATCGATGGCCTCCTGTACAAGCTAACCCACCTCAACCTCCCGTCTTACATAGTCCATAAATCTCATCCTACCTCAGGGATCGGATGTTCGAAGCGCCCTTCCAGACAGCTATGTAATCTCATCGAGGCTTGCGGGCTGGGGTAGCTCAGGGTGATTGATCTCTCCTGTCCTCTTCAGTCTGTCAAAGATATGCCCCCACCCTCGTACCACGTCGAGTTGGCCCTCTACTTGGATGACACGGCCATCATAGCCACGTCTCGCAAGTCGACGCTGCTTGTCAGCTACCTGGAGTCATAACTCGACGGCCTTCAACGGTGGTTGAGTGAATGGAGAATCGCCATTAATGTCTCTAAGAGCACCGCGATAAACTTCGCGCGTGCGGGGGCGCTTCATCCAGCCCCGACCAGTAACACTATTCGGGGAACCAATCGAATGGGTCGACACTACTTGTTATCTGGGGGGTGAGCCTGGATAAACGACACACCTGGTCGCCTCACATCGACCAGGTTAGGAAGAGGACTGTTCAAGGGATGGGTATGCTGGGCCCCCTTCTGAATATGAGGAGTGATCTATCGGTCAGGAACGGAGTCCTGCTATATAAGCAGCTCATTCGTCCCCTGATGGACTATGCGTGCCCCGCGTGGAAGTCCGATGCCCCCTCCCATGTCCGGAAGTTACAAGTGTTACAATCCAAGTGTCTTCGCCTCGCTACTGGTGCCCTTTGGTTCGTAAGTAACAGGCAGAGAGCTTTGACTCAAGGTTAGCTGATGTGGGGAACCTCCTAGTACGGCAACTCGGCAGATACTTAAGCTGACCGAGGTTGACCCCGTCGCCTGACGCGAAAACCAAGGGCGGCAGGGGACAGCAGGCCAGTCGAGGCCATCTCCCGCGATGGCCAAGCCGACAAACCAATCGCGTTCGGCGCCGAACAGCCCAGCGCTTTCCGTTACCCTGACTGAGGTTTTCCGTGATTTTTCTCAGTTGGAAGGCAAATGCCAGGATATTCGATGCAAAGTCGGAGCACGGCCCGCGCTCCCCTCCCGCAGGCGCAGCGGCTTTAGGTAAGCGCCTGACAAAAGTCGCATTCCTCCAGTATGCGACAGAGCCAGTCTGGGCTCGGAACCCAGACAGCCGACCAACCAAAGCTTATCCCTCCCATACTTAGTCCAGGGCAACCTAGGCCCTAGTCTTTAGAACAATCAGCCAAGGCCCTCATCCTGATTTCCAAATTGTTAGCGTTAACCTATTCTCCTGTTAGAGTTGTTTAGGTGTCTGCTACTGAGCCCTGCAATGCGGGCAAACCAGGAATGGCTAACAGAGAGGGGGACGTCGACTTGCGCTTTGCGCAAGTCTCCGCCCCCATTTGATACTTTGGCTTGTCTTGGCTTGGCTTGTCTTGGCTTGGCTTGGCTTGGCTTGGCTTGGCTTGGCTTGGCTTGGCTTGGCTTGGCTTGGCTTGGTCATTAGACACTAATATATGGAAAGAATAAACCTACAGTAAGAGCTCTTGGTTGATGCCCCAACCTCAAAGCT
>Ga0123352_10019837_pt1 | contig 10715 bp, 11 predicted proteins | sample TergutLab28metaG_FD_89700 | JGI IMG/M metagenome (GOLD analysis project Ga0123352, IMG submission 89700) | Labiotermes labralis P1 segment gut microbial communities from Petit-Saut dam, French Guiana - Lab288 P1 | ecosystem: Host-associated > Arthropoda: Insects > Digestive system > Gut ... | reverse complement strand
TTTATCAGCACTTACTTCCAGTCCAATCTCCCTAGTAGCAGCTACTAAAGCTTCTGCGTTTTCCTTTAAAGTATGTATACCTCCTCCCAGTATATTAGCATCATCGGCATAAGCCAGAAGCTGATGTGTGCCATTTAGTTTCAAGCCATCCTGTTTTACCTGAACCCTCCTAATACATAAACACATGTAATAAATCCTTTGAAAGTGTGGCAAAGTTCAAATATTTGTGAATAACCCAAACATATCAAAATGTTCTTATATTCTTATAATAAAGGCCAACAAGATTCACTATTTCTGAACTTTATTTTGGTAAAGAACTCTACATGTTTTGGACAGACTTACTGTTCATCATTGAGAGTCTTAATACCGTATTCAAAAATGTCAAACATCAAAATTCCATTCAGAAAGAAATCAAAAGCAGCAGAATGCACTTGGCGAATGGCTGCTACGATTTTGTCCAAAATCACCTGCCATCCAGTCAGTTTGCTACCCAAAAATGTAAAAATTAAACTACACAGAACTATAACCTTGCATGTTGCTGTATATGGGTGTGAAACATGGTCTCTCACAAGGAGGGAGGAACATAGGCTGAGGGTGTTTGAAATTAGGGTGCTGAGAATGATATCTGGCCCTAAAAGGGAAAGGTGACACAGGAATGAAGAAGACTATATTATGACCAGGAACATAATCTCTACTCGCCACAAAATATTGTCTGAGGAATCAAACGACGAGATGTGTGGAGTATGTAGCATGCATGGGGAAATGAATTATGTGTAGCTTTTCCTCAGGAAACCCGAACAGAAATACCATTTGGAAGACCCACATATAGAAGGGTGGATAATATTAAAACTTATCTTCAAGAAACAGAATGGCAGACATGGAATGGACTGATCTGGCTCAGGACTGGGACATATGGCAGGCTACTGTGAACACAGCGAACCTCTGGGTTTCATAAGATATGGAGATTTTGTTGCTTAGCCAAGGAACTATTAGCTTCTCAAGAAGGACTCTACTCCAAGGAGTTAAGCAGTCAGTCAGTTGGCTATCTATCATCAAATATTTCATTTCTTTTCCTTGTATTTACTAAAAAGCCCTCTTCTTGTGTACACACAAGCACAGAACACTTACCTTCCTTTCCTCCATAATGCAAAATATTTCAAGTGTAAGTGTAACAAACTGGCTGACAAGCACCTGACACAGCTCAAGACTTTACATAAGAGTATCTGAAAGAAAACATACGAATCATTCACAGGTGATTAAACAAGCCACATCATACAGAGGGACACACGCACATTTCTAGCAAGCACCAACTCTCTACAATGCTACAATAAAATGTGAATAACAATGCAAACACAAACCTGTCTCCTACAAAGATCTGGCAAAGTTCATTTAAATGAAATATCACTTATAACAGATCTTGTTTATATGGACACAATAAGAACATAAAAGTATGCCATCTTACCATCTGCATACTTCTAATGATGTTGAAGAGATCTACACAGGAAAACGTGTGGAAATAATTGTAGCACAGGGGGCATACACAGAAACAGCACACTTCATTACAAAACAGGATAATTATCATATTCCACACTGACATTTACAGGGGATCCGACAGGTCACTCTGCCACAATGTGTACCGGAAACACAACCAGGCAAACATCTATGTTAAACTCTGCCCACACAAGCATCGTTTCAAAAAGCAGGCTACGACAGAGTATGACCCTCTAGTAGATGTAGAGGTACCCCAATTTATGGGAAGTCTTAAATGTGTACATAATATGCACACACTATGTGGTACAGTGCTGAGAACAAGTTCCCCCAGAATTCGGAATTACGCTGATAGAATTGGAGGGCCTGAAAGAGGTGGAAATTTTTTACTTTCACATGCTGTGCCACAGCACATTTGTATGGCGCAAGTTATAACACAGTCACAGAAACTCACTTACTTACTCCATGGAGCAGAGTCCTTCTTGAGAAGCTAACTGGTTTGCAGCTAGTCAAGAAATTCCCCACATTTTATGGAATCCGAAGGTTCATTACCACAATCACAAGTGCCAGCCAACTGTCCCTATCCTTAGCCACCTAGATCAAGTCCATACCCCCACATCCCATTTCCTGAAGATCCATCTTAATATTATCCTCACATCTGCACCTTGGTCTCCCCAGTGGTCTCTTTCCCTCAGGTTTCCACACCAAAACCCTGTACATGCCTCTCCCCTCCCCATACGTGCCAAATGCCCTGCTCATTTCATTCTTCTTCATTTTACCACTCGCACGATATTGGGTGAGCAGTACAGATCATTAAGTTCCTAATTATGTAGTTTCCTCCACTCCCCTGTTACCCCATCCCTCTTAGGCCCAAATACTCTCCTCAATACACTATTCTCAAACACCCTCAGCCTACGTTCCTCCCTCAATGTCAGCGACCAAGTTTCACACTCATATAAAACAAATGGCAAAATTATAGTTCTGTATACCTAAACCTTTAAAATTTTGGATAGCAAATTGGAAGACAAAAGGTTCCACACCGAATGATAGCAAGCATTTCCTGAACTTAATCTGCTCTTAATTTCTTCCTTAATAGAATTTTTATTTGGTAAATTTTTCCCAAATATTTGAAGTCTTCCACCCTTTCAGAGGAACTATTATCAGTTTTCATACTGTGAATCTGTCCTGCATTCTGACCTCGAGACATGACCATGTAGTAAGTTTTATCAGCATTTACTTCTAGTCCAATCTCCTTACTAGACACTATAAAAGTTTCTGCATTTTCCTTTACAGTATGTACGTTTCCTCCCAATATATTAACATTGGCATAAACCGGAAGCAGGTGTGTACCATTAAATTTCAAGCTATCCTGGTTTATCTGAACCCTCCTAATGGCATACTCGAAAGCAAAGTTGAAAAGGAATGGCGATAGAGCAATCTCCTTCTTTCGAACTACACCTAACAGGAAACATATCAGACAAATTCTTGCCTACCCGGTCTCTGCTATATATTTCAGTCAGACACGTGTGTATTTGCCTTACCAGTTCCATGTGGATACCAAACTCATTGAGAATATTATATAAGACCTCCCTCCTAAATGAATCATAAGCTCTCTTGAAGTCTATAAAGAGCTGATGCACTGCTTCATTGTATTCCCATTTTTTCTCAAGTATTTTACGAATGCAAAATATGTGATCAGTAGTTCACCTGCTACATCAAATACCACATTGATAATACCCAATAATATCCTCTGCATATGGAGTTAACCTTGACAGCAGGATGTTGGATAAAATTTTGTACAAAATTGGCAAAAGTGATATGACCCTATAATCACTACAGTCTGTTTTATCATCCTCCTTACAGATAGGTACTATGATCGACTCCTTCCACTCCTCAGGCAATTCCTTCTTATTCCAAATGGAAATAATAAGTTCATGAGTCTCACAGTGAATTGTCTTTCCCCCTGCTTTAATCAGTTCTCCTGATATTTGATCAATACCCAGTGATCTGTGACTTCTTAGCTTTTCAATAGCCAACTCAACCTCAGAGGCACTTGGCTCAGGTACTAGTGGATCTGCTGGTGTATTTCTGTCTGCCTAACATTATTAACCCCATGTACATTCAATATCTGGGAAAAATAGTTCCTCCACCTAGCCAAGTCTGCAACCAAATCACCTTTCTCATCCTTCACTATATTAGTTCTAAGCTGGGAACCCTTCTTAAAGTGACTGATGCCCCTATACTAGTCCCTAATATTTTTTATCTTACTGTTAGTTTGATGTTCCTCAATTTTAGCTTTCAGATATTCCTTCTTTTTGTTCCTGAAATGTCTGCTAGCATCACGTCTTACATTGTTCAGATTATCTACACTGCTTTGGCTTGGGTCATGTACCCACTGCAATTTAGCCTGCTTCCTTTGATCTAAAAAACCTAGACATTCTTCATAAAACCATGGGTTACGCTGCTTCAATTCTTGCATACCTAGACACTTTATCTGTGGTTCTGATGTTCTATTCAATTGATTGATTTATTTACCTTCCGTCAGATCTTTACAGATATGGAAGTAGTCAAAGTCATACATACTCATACATAAAAGAAAACAGAAGTGTGCAAAACATGTCACAACATCTTACAGGCTAATCGTAACACAAAGAATATGAGCAAGTTACGCTACATGATACATAACTTATAGTTTCAATGTTCTTCCAAGCCCTTTTTATGTCCTCGTCATCACTTAAGTTCTCCAAACCTATTTGCAATCTCAATCTGACACTGTTTCCTAACCTCCAGCTAATTTAGCTTCCTCATGTTTAAGGCATAATATACGGATTTTAGTAATAAATTTCGAAGCTAAATACGACGATAACTGCACAGTTATACGCAATGCTCATTCCTAGTCAATTTCAACACTGCAATTTCCACTCTCGAGCATCACTTACCCGTCATAAACCAGTGTCTCAAGCACACCTCCAAGCGCTTCCACAAATAAAATTGTAACTGCACCCAGTCACTGCCGACGTACCTATAACCTCGGCCCCACTATGTGAAGACTTTGATAAGAAATGTAAACAGAAACATCGTGTCATCATTGTGGAAAGAGTATTAATTAATATTGTGATACAGATGACCTAAACCCATATGTAAACTCAGTTTCAGGAGTAGTAAAAGTTTTGTCAAAGGCTTGTGTGCAAAGCGAAGCGAGAAGTGGCGGGAAAACCTCGCCCTCTCCATAGCAAGAAATTGAGAAGAAAAGGAAGTAATAAACATCTTGCGACGAATGATGAAGAAGAAGTAATATGATTTGTCATAGAAATTAATTAAAAACATATATAACCGCTGCCTCAGAAGTTGTAGGTTTGCGTGTCGCCTTGCGGGGCGGGAAAGGTATAATCTCAACTTCCAATGTATACATAAATTGATAAGGAAAGAAATGTGAAACATGTCAAGAGTGTGGAAGGAGTAGTAGTGAATTTTATAAGAAAAGTAACCTAAAACCATGTCTAACCTCCGCTCAGGTTTATGAAAGATATGACCTAAAACCATATCTAACCTTTGTCTCGGAAGTAATGTACGGCTACAAAATATACTCTCCGAGGAGTTACGTGGGATCCGTGTCACTGTATATATCGCAGCGGCGTCAGCGACACATGTGTCAGCCTGCTTTATTTTTGGCTCTGAATTCAGCAGTTATACCAATAATACTATATTGTGCACACATTATTCCATAGTGACAAAATTTCCATCAAATTCTCAAATACTCGCACATTTCTACTTCTAACTGGTAGACCATAATATCTTTATGAAGATCTTGTCTGTACCGCCATCTACGCAAGTTATGCGTCAGAGGGTGGATTGTGTCTGTAATAAAAACGCCAAGTGATGACTCGTATAACCATGTAACATTATTTAATATTTTACATACCATGCATTTTGTTCATAATTTTACTTCGTCTGTTTTAACTATTGGTTTCATGTAAACGAAATAAAATTATGTATCATTACATCTACAGCGCTTGGACGGCTATTACGATGGCCGTAGTGACCATTTGGGTTGGACTGATTGGGTGGAAATTACAGAAAAATTGCGCAACCGCTGGCTTCTATCTAACTTCCTGAAATACGCTGTTATTTCACCTCCAATAAATCCACGTTTATTTTTTCTTAGTTCTTTATTTTCAAAGACCCGAAATCCACTTTCTTTCCACAGACGTTTAGGAATTGCCACACAGTGGAAGGGTAAAAATAAGAACGGTTTCACTTTTGTTAACGACATACTAATATCACTGATAAATATTTTTGTAAAAAAAAGTCTAAAACGCGTTCGTCCCAAGTAAGTGTATTGAAGATTATTGTTTCGTGGATAAATGAATCCCATTTTAGTTGTTTCTGAATATCATTTTGGTGTTACAATGACGAAATATCACGTTTTACAACAGTGCATACATGTATCAATTCTAATCAGAAGGACAGTGAAGACGTGCGCCTAATTTACCTTTGCTTTTGAGAAGGGTTCATTTTTCGGTTTTCATTGCACACTTGTATTTGATTTCAGACATTCACCCAATGAGACCAACGCTGTTTTGGGATTTCGCGGAGCGTGTATTGTTAGTTTGTTGCCGCCTTTTCTTAACTAACCATCCGTCCCATCTTCAATGGCCAAGGGTCCTTTTATCCGTTTTCCCATTTCTCTATTTTCGCAGCTTTTCCCCTTCCTTTCTTTGGTATAGGTAGCCATTTTGCATAGTCACAAGTTTTATGGGTCATTTTAGAAATTAGTTCTTGCTTCGTACTTTGGCGTTTGGTAATTGGGTAAAAATGCATGACGACAGTCGTAATATATAACTGGAATGTGTTGTCAGTGAGATATTGCGTCACAGCTGTAATCGAAGTTATTTGTTTAATTTTCGAATTTGTTAGGTGTGGTTTCTTTTCTGGTGCCTTAGCAATATATTCTGCATTCGTCAAATACTTCAAAGAAAATGGGAGTACAATGAAGCAGTGCATCAGCTCTTTATAGACTTCAACAAAGCTATGATTTGGTTAGGAGGGAGGTCTTATATAATATTCTCATTGAGTTTATCCACATGAAACTGGTAAGGCTAATACAAATGTGTATGACTGAAACATATAGCAGAGACCAGGTAGGCAGGAATTTGTCCGACATGTTTCCTGTTAAGAGTAGTTTGAAAGAAGGAGATTGCTCTATCGTCATTCCTTTTCAACTTTGCTTTAGAGTACGGCGTTAGGAGAGTTCAGGTAAACCAGGATAGCTTGAAATTAAATGGTACACACCTGCTTCTGGTTTATGCCAATGTTAGTATATTGGGAGCAAGCGTACATACTGTAAATGAAAATGCAGAAGCTTTGATAGTGGCTAGTAAGGAGATTGGACTAGAAGTAAATGCGGATAAAACCAAGTACATGGTCATGTCTCGAGACCCGAATGCAGGACAGATTATTAACAGTATGAAAACTGATAATAGTTCCTCTGAAAGGGTGGAAGAGTTCAAATATTTGGGAAAACTTTAACAAATCAAAATTCTATTCAGGAAGAAATTAAGAGCAGATTGAGTTCAGGAAATGCTTGCTATCATTTGGTGTGGAATCTTTTGTCATCCAGTTTGCTATCCAAAATGTTAAAGATTTAGATATACAAAACTAAAATTTTGCCACTTGTTTTATATGGGTGTGAAACTTGGTCGCTGACATTGAGGGAGGAATGTAGGCTGAGGGTGTTGAGGAGAGTATTTGGGCCTAAGAGGGATGGGGTAATAGGGGAGTGAAGGAAACTACATAATGAGAAACTTAATGATCTGTACTGCTCACCCAATATTGTGGGTGTCTGAATAAGATTGTACACATATGAAGAGACTGATCATGTCGTATGAAATATATTTCAGGCTTACAGCCAACAATCAGAAGAAAGTGCTGAACATTTCCACCAGTGCACTTTTACACAGTGAACATTTTAGTGTAATGTGGCATTTCTTGTGTTGAAGTGTGCCACGCTTTTCTGCTGTCAGTGGCAGAGCTAAACAGGAATTGTTTTTTACAATACTTAGGCCTTACAAATATTTTTTCTGAAACAACTGTATTACATATAAATATTCTTACTATCTTCAAAATTATTATTCAACCATGATGACTGACATAATAACTCTGCAGTACAGTGTCTTCCGTGAGCAGTAAAGATGTTGGTATGAACAAACAATTCCATTTTATACTGGTGTTACGTAACCATGAGATTTGTCACCATCATGACAAAGTTCACCATTACCTATTCCATACCACTTAAATCCACTTGTTGTCTTTATATATTTCTGTAAGATCTTATAAATTCAAAAACGTATGTTATGTTTCTGTTGGCAGCACTGAAGCCTTTTGCAGAAGCGAGTATTGTGCGGCAGATCAAATATTTCAAGGTCCTAATCCAGGAATTCCGTGTCAAGGTGGATATGGGCTTTATAAATGCTTTCTTCGAGATGTTTCAATCTGAGGAAGTGTCTGAAAAAGAAGAGGTGAGTATGCAAAGCATACAGGTGTTCCTGTTCACTATTGAATTTGTAGATTTGACAGTTTCAACACTGCTAGAATTCTTGGGTCCATTTCCAGGCTGGGTGGAGGATAGTTGTGATATGTAGCATTCAAAATACAATACTGAGTCAGTCTTAGAAATGTACTACCAAATATTATTGGTGGTTGAACATAAAAAATTGAGATTACCAACCAAAAAAGTAAGATGTTTTTAAATTGTAGCTCTCAGCATTCTCATTTAATTTCTTTGGGCAGTACAAGTTTACGCAGAATCAAGTGTGATGTCTGTGCTTTCCCCAGTTGAAGAGAGACTTTGCTATGTCTTTCACTATATCCTACCACAAGAAGTGTAAATATAATCCAATTATGTTCATATACATACATAAATGATATTGCAGACACGACTCTTTGAGGAAGACCAGCAGTTGGTGGATAAGCTGCTTCTGTCGCACGTGACCCTTGTATCTACCCAGGAGCAGAAGAATTTCTTTGACCTCCTTCACTTTTCTCCACTGAAGGTTTGTTTTTTTAATTCTTGTACCTACCAGTACTAAAAATATAATTTACCTTTCTTCAGTACAATAAAACCTGTTAATTTTATATTGGTTGATCCAAAATACTGGCTAATTTGTAGTGCCATTCTCCATCATTGAGAGTAAGATTTTTGTTGTGGCTGATTTTAAGTATGGTCAGTTTATAATACACAGCAGTATTCAAGTCCTCTGGGTAGTAAACTTCATATAATATTGAAGTTATTACCTACAAGTACTATAAACTGTTATTTACAAATACTTTGTATACCCGGGTTGATTTTGAGGAGCTATAACCAGAGGAGCAGATATCTGTTGAAAGAGCATTGAGGGTGGGGAGAAAATCAACCATCTGCCAGAAGACAGACCATAACTTGCTGTGTGCACAAGGTCTTGAAGTTTTTAAAAGATACTGCTGGTGATGGTTATTTGAAAGGTCCTGTTGGTGTGGGTTCTGCTATAGATGAATTTGCTGTTGTGCTGTAATGCAGATGAAAGTGGGAAACTTAGTTTGAGAAAATTTTAAAATTCACCATTCATGAAGTGTGTGACCAGTTTCTTTGTGGCATAGAGGAAATAATAATGCATGGGTAACTGCTGAAGTGTTTGGAAAGTCAGTGCCTGTTAGGCAGGAGAATGGTATGCAAGAGCACAAAGGTTTGGATGCTGCTGATTGGAGATGTGCACACAGTTGCCACGTGCTGCAGCTTAAGCATGTTAAGAGTTCTATGTTTACATCTAATACTACCTATTATCTGCCATTATAAGATCAAGGAATTGTCTGTTGTGTGAAGTATTGTGCTAGAAGAATCTCAGATGCACTTTGTGTTGGGGAAAACAGGAAGAACTGTCCTGGTGGAGGAAGGATGCCATGAGAGGTTTTGCTGTGGCGTAGGAGTTTGTTCGTGTATGAATATACAGAACTGTTTATCTAAATGCAGCTTTGACAAAGTTGGTGCAACTGATAGTGAAGAAGAGGGGTACTTGGATGACAGAAAATGGACAGGACTGTTCGGTCAAGTGGATTGGCCAAGGAGCAACTTTGAACATTTCATAAAGATGTTCAACTTGACGGCAGTGATTGGTGCTGATAGGGTGGAAGAAAGTGTGGTTATCTCTGACCGCAGAAAGACAGAGAACAAGTGGGAAGAGGAACTGGACAGGGTGGAGATAATCCATTGCCATCACATCCTACATGTAAATAAGCAAGCAGATTCTGTGTTTCCCTTAAAAGTATTAGTTCATCTCTTGCAGATAACGAGACTGTGGAAAGAGTTGACGTTACACAATAGTTCGTGTGTGTGGAATGCAAGAACCCTTTGAAACAAAGACCAGTTGGTTAATATTTTTGGAACAGGTGTCTTAAAACAAAGTTTCGATTGGCGTAAATTGTTGTGCTTGTGTAGTATTTGTGATTTGATTAATTTAAATCTAAATATGTGTAATGATGAAACTGCATTCACCCACCCTTAAATCAGAGTTTGTATAGCGTGTTAAATAGTTAATTTGGTAAATATCTAACACATAATTTGATGTGTAGAATTGGACAATTTGAAATTATATAATTAGAGCCTTATTATTTAAGCCTCACATTCTTTCAATTTATGAACCTTCACTGTACCAACATAGAAAGCATGCCCACACTCATCTTTTGTTACTGTTGAGATCATGGGTGCCAAGTCACCATGGTAACTAGATTTTTTTACACTGGGACTTAGTATGTGTGGATCCTCATTGTATAACTTGCTTAATGCACCCATCTGGCACCTAAAATTTTTATGTGGCTGTTAGATTTTTGGAAAATTTATGTACCCATCAAAATGTTGTACACAAGTACAGATTTTGTCTTGAGCACTGCAGGTGTCACAGTATGACTTGGTGGATGCAGGCCTGCTGTGCAATATAGTTGCCATGTTTAGGGAGACAATAAAACAGAGACCCTACATATTGTACATTTTGCTGCCTAGATACATCTAAGCCTTTCCCTGGGTGCAGGGGTGGGATCAAAGGCCCCAGGGCAGGAAACACCCCACTTCCTGAAGAGTCTTGGAGTTACAATGACTGACGTACAGGATGTTGTGTTCAAGTAAGTGGATATTACATGTATATATGTAACATGGAGAGTGATATTTTAGTTATGATGTTTCACGCAAGTTTTATGTC
>Ga0123352_10019836_pt1 | contig 10715 bp, 8 predicted proteins | sample TergutLab28metaG_FD_89700 | JGI IMG/M metagenome (GOLD analysis project Ga0123352, IMG submission 89700) | Labiotermes labralis P1 segment gut microbial communities from Petit-Saut dam, French Guiana - Lab288 P1 | ecosystem: Host-associated > Arthropoda: Insects > Digestive system > Gut ... | reverse complement strand
TAAAGAGTAGTGTAAGGAAGCAGGGTAGGGTAAAGAGTAGTGTAAGGAAGCAGGGTAGGGTAAAGAGTAGTGTAAGGAAGCAGGGGAGGGTAAAGAGTAGTGTAAGGAAGCAGGGTAGGGTAAGGAGCAGTGTAAGAAAGCAGGGAAGGGCACAGAGTAGTGTAGGGAAGTAGGGTAGGGTAAAGAGCAGTGTAGGGAAGTAGGGGAGGGTAAAGAGTAGTGTAAGGAAGCACAGTAGGGTAAAGAGACGTGTTATGAAGCAGGGTAGGGTAAAGGGTACAGTAAGGACATATGGTAGGGTGAAAAGTAGTGTAAAGAAGTGTGAGATTTTCAACAAACCCCTGAAGCCAATTATTTACGAACTGAGTAAGAATTCTGACAACCAAAGATGTATTACTTGATTAGAAGCTGACAGGCATAAGGTTTTTTCATTCAGTAATCCTAAATCCATGAAAGGAATTAAATAATAATTCTGTTGTGCGGTACATGGAGATACAATGTAGAGACCTTACACCGTCCTTCTTAATGTAATACTAGAATGTTTACAAACAAGAATATTCATTAGGAATGTATTACTTGGCACCCAAAGCATATTTACAATCTGAGGAATTTGTGGAACTTACTTGAAAATTAAATAAGTTTACTATCGTGATGTAGGGCAATGTTCCCCAAAACGATAATACGTGTACAGGGAAATTTTCAAATAACTTTACCTTCTAGCAAAATCCATGAATTTGAAATCTTGTTCCGCAACAGAAATATTTACAGCTTGTTCTTCTTCTTCATCTGCAAACACATTTAACGAAGAAATAAAAAATGGCCCTTCAGTATCCACCTGTTTCTCAAAGGGATGGACAACAGAAAAGAGAGATACATTAAATATATCAACACGCTTCAAATACACTTTCTTAAAATAAGCAACACATTGCACACAAAAAAAGGATTCTGTGTGTAGTACGCAGACTTTACCATTGTGTACTTTGCTTTCAGTATGTCATATAGTTTAATGACATGCGCACAGATGTTATTTCATAAGAGCCCGTAAGAAAAGTACGGCCTTCCCTGCATTGATTTTCATCAAACTCACAAATGCCGAACAACATTAAGTGTAGATCTCTTCAGGCGTGGGCCGAGAATTTTTCATTCGCGGGGCCTGCCTACCTGCCCCCCCCCGCCTATCTATCTATCTATCTATCTATCTATCTATCTATCTATCTATCTATCTATCTATCTATCTATCTATCCGTCTATCTGTCTGTCTGCCTGTCTCTCTTTATCTATCCATCCTTCCATCCATCCATCCATCCACCTATCCATCCATCTATCTATTTAGGCCCGTTCGCAAAACTGCGAAAAGCGACTATTAGCTTCGTCATGTGTGTCCGCCTGTTCTCTTGGAACAACTCGGCTCCCACTGGACGGGATTTTCATGAAATTTGATATTTGAGTATTTTTCGAAGATATGTCGTGAAAATTCAAGTTTCATTAAAATCGGACAAGAATAAAGGGAACTTTATATGAAGACCAATATACAAGTTTGATCATATCTCACTCAATTCTTCGTAAAATTACACATGTTTCAGGCGAAGTTGCAGTGGAAGTCAAAACACACATTTTGTGTTCAGTAACGTTTTTTTAATCGTGCCGTTTATGAGATAATGTGGAAAAATATTGTAGAGCGGGGCAGGCAACAGGTGACAAAATCGCGCACGCGCATTGCATGCCGGATAACTAAGGCTACACACACACACACTCACAATATGTAATAATTATTGCTTTCCATTTCAACAATGTTTGCACGAACGTACCTCAATGTTACGTCAATACGTACATTGCCTGTCCTGTTTAATTTCCTGCAGTCAGTAATAAGAACATCGTCAGCATTTCAAGCAGTGACGTGGGAAGTGAACTTGACCTGTTCTGCCCAGGGAAATCCCAAACAAGAGTTTTCGTTAAAACACACGCCACACCCTTATAAGCAGTTCTTATCCTGCTTGGAGAAAACAGAACCATCGAATGTAGTGCCATTGTTAGGATACAGGAATACGCACACTGCTGAGTTTGGGTATCTGTACAGTGTGTACTTCATATTAAAACATCAGCTACAAGATCAGCGTTCAATTACTAATTACTTAAGAAATGTACATTGGAAAAAGAGGGACAACACAAAGCATGTTACAAATGGGAGAGTGACAAAATGACGGACTGGTCTTGACAAAAGCCTATGATGGCACTACTGTTTAACATGGACACCAATGACAGCGAAAACGAAGATCTGTTGTTCAGTATAAGTTCGGATGACGGACCTTTGTTTAATATCGTACATTTCCCGTGCAACTACGTTTTATACGAAGTACTTAATACCAACTTGTTGCACAAGATTTGTATTTCTTATTTATTGCTCCGACTTGTTTCGGCCTTAGCTTTTGGCCATCTTCAGGGAGACTACTAGTTTTTCGACGTGTACAGCTTACGCGTCATCTTGTGGGGCAGAAATTATACACATTTGGTTAAAATTATAATTAATATTAAATATTGAAGCATAAGCTGCAGACGTCGAAAAAATAGTGAGCTCCCTGAAGATGGCCAATAGCAAGCGCCGAAACATGTCAGAGCAATAATTAACAAGTGAAAACATTATGCAACAAGTGAGGGACCTTTTGTTCATCAGGGACTCCAACAGTTGTGAGAAAAACTGACGTATTATTCAATACGGGTTCCACACTATAGTGGTTGCCATCTGGCTGAAGTATAAGTTACAGTACGAATAACATCTTGGATTTTCTATCGAACCTAGAGCCCTCAAACAAGAGTCAAGTGCTTTACTCAGAGACCAGAACCCACAGAGATAGAAAACTTAGAATTATTTACCTTCTTCCTCCTCGTTTACCTGCATTGCTTCTGCTGTCGCTGGTGTCTGGTCCTGATCTGGATCTGCAACAATAGTTACTAATGAACTTCAACGTCATTTTGGAGTACAAATCTACATTAAAAACACTGAGGGACTTGAATTATGTTCTATTTCGAATAAGCTTCTGTTTAACGCAGGCACATTAATTCATACATAAAAAATATTGTACAAGACACTACAGCAATATTTACATATGAGATGTCCATGGAATATGTTTGGCATATCAAAGTACGTGTCTTCGTTAACAGAGATACGGAACTGCGGGAAACAAAACCCGCGAAGAGTGTCGCATGCTTTCAACTGACGTCAGACAAGCTCCATTGTGCACCTCTTGCAATGCGGCGGTGGGGAGAGGTAGCCATATTGCAATGTCCCCTAGCACTGCATATTTAATGCTTCATGAACATCTGTTCTGTGGGGCTGATTGAAAGTGCGGTTTCTGTAGCCGGTGCATATGAAGGCAGTGTTGAAACATCAGAATACAGGACTACAACATTACTGAAACCCGAAATTCTCCATGTTTGGGCTCACAAAATGTCAAGACTTCTGGAGCACTGCAATTGACAAGGAAGTGTACTGCTGCACGCTCTGTGAGCGTTGTAATTTAATTCAATGCATTATATAAAAAGAAAAAGCAGTCCCATTAGAGGCCTGGAGTGGCCTAGAGGGTTCCAGGAAGTTAAGGTTCCCAGATTTCATGACAACGGCACAGGATAGTAGTAACGTTGTCAGCCTTACGCACCGGCCGCTTTTAACCCCAGTAAATACTCCTGGTAATCATTTCTGTTAGAGGCTGAGTCGACCCCAGGACCATAGTGCGATAGGAAGGATTATGTCAATGAAAAATTCCAATGGCACCAGCTGGGATCGAACCAGCGACCTTCCGATTTGTAGTACAGCACCTTAACCACTGTGCCACCGCAGTCCCCTCATTCTTTCAAGCCACTAATTCATAAAACATTATTAAACGTGATATCACACGATTTAATAATACAGGAGTGTCGAAGCCGGGGCCCGGCGAGTTGTGTTATGCGGCCCATGGCCACATTTGTTTCATACATCCTATGAAAATCACACAATAATTAGGAGGTTTGGTACAAAACCCACTCCTGTTTTTACAGGTTACGGCTCGCGAACCAGCCTACGAACGGTTGTGGCCCTTTGCTACGAAAGGTTGGACACCCTTGATGTAAAACAAGCTACACAACGTCCCTCTTCATCCGACATGTCCTGAATTTGGCACACTGCTCAGTGCTGGCAATCCACCGGCTACGGTTCTTAGGTTAGACGCGTTTTAGCTGTACAAGACGAGTCCCTGATAACCTGTAGTATGAATATAAACCCTGTGGCCTTAGTCCGCACGCGAACTATACCGACAGAGCGGCCGCCGCCGGTCGGCGAAGTTAGTGCCAACTTTTGCGGATATATATATATATATATATATATAAGGAAACAACGACTGTTCGGAATGACCGCACCACCAATGCCAGCCAGCGACAAACGCCGGTTTCAAATCCTCATCCACAGCTTGGTGTTATGAATCGCCCTATACGCGTTGAAATAATGCGAGATATGATTTATATCCACATGCATTTTGTCATTCCGATTGTGTTCTAGTTCTTTAATGGCCGGAACGCGAAACAGACAGAAGGATGGACGAACGGATGTGTGGTCGTACAACAGGAACGTTCTGGGGACATTATTAATGCAGCCCAATATTTTCCACTCCCCATTTTCACGCCTCATAAATATTTACTTAAAACAGCCCTCTCTCCCCCCAACAGAAATTAAAACAAACCCAAATTTTATTACATAATAAGCACTTTATATCGCCTGCTGACTTTGCGGATATCCTGGCTAACCAAGTAAACCACTGCAAAATTTATGACCGCTACAGTCTTTAACTGCTTCTATAAATTAATTGTTCAAATAACCTCACCCCAAAATGAGAAAACCGCGTGCGGTTCTCTTGCGGTTGGGGCGTTTGTTCGTTGTGCTGGGGGTTGCGGCTCGAACCCCCAACTGCGCAATGTTCGGGGAGCCAGGTATGGCAACATTTAAAAAAAAAATCACAGCACACGTTCCAACCTGTAACGTCGTTATGCTACAAAAAGTACTGGCACGAGAATTGTTCTTCATGGCGAAATAAGCACAGCTGTGACGGCCAACAACATGTGATCAAAATTTGGACCACCCTGTCCTGATGAAGAAGTATGCACCTTATTATGCTCTCTTCGTACAAGGTGCATGAAACGAACACATAAGAGTAACGTCGCGTTCGTCTGTTTGCATTCAGTACAAACAACTGAACGGTGTCAGGTTGGTTCCGTCCCGCTACGTTTAAGTTCAACACAAACTCTACTTTATACGAGTCTCATATTGAATTTAACCAATAAATGTCGCAAAGGGGAGGGGAGGGGAGTGGAGAGTAGCTCATGGTTTAAAACACCAGCAAACATAAGCCATATAATACATGGAATATAATATTAAAAAGATAATCTTTAGGTAACTCATTCCTTTTGCGCTCCAATCAATATTTATCATACAGTCTTGCACACGTGTGGCTGTGTTGTGCAAGACTATAAAAAATATATTTATTGATTGGAGCACAACAGGCATGAGTTATCTCCAGATTATACCAATTAGTAAAGTTTCCATAAAAAAAATTAGAGAACTTAAAGAAAACAAATCTACAGTCGCACAAGCACAAGTGTGACTGTGTTGTGCAGGACTGTATAATAAATATATTTAATTATTAAGACATATGAGTAAAAGCTGCATTTTAAAAAATTTTGATGACTGCGTAACTGAACACAAAGATTGCCGGCATTGTGCAGTGTGCAATGGACATGAATGCAGTCACCCCCGTCGTCACGGACTGCCTACGTGTGTACACAAATTACAGATGGCTGATACACCGGACCAAAAACCGCAATTAGTGACAGACTGCTGTACTGAACAACGCACCAACCTTTCATGCACAGGCCTGTGCAAACAACAATCACCAGAACTCTTTCCGCTGCTATGAATTACAGAGATCGATAAATGAAGAACAATAATTCGTATAGGTTATGCAGCCCGCAAAGCAAATAGACCTGTCTAATAAATTAAAAAAAAAAACCACTCATGAAATCTAGGCACAGTGTGCATATTATGGCGCATTCACTCTTCTACAAATCCTGTGCCCCAGATAGTTCGCACATTGCCTGTATCGTAACAACAGGTCTACAATTTAGGCATCGTTCCTATAAAGTTCAACAGTGGCGTTGCTGGTAGGGTACAGGGAAATATACAATTGTATGGCGCACCAAATTTCCATTTCTGACACGTAAGATTCTCTCAACTTGGGCGCGGGTCGAATGTGTGACAGAAGTTGGGGACGCGCAGAGCATGGATGGGAACACTCATTGGTGCAGAAACATATGTAAAGTGGTCTCTAATGAAAGATAAATGGAGAGATTTTTTTTTTTGCAAAATTCCTCCATATTGTCGTGAAAATCCGTTCAGCATACAGACAGACAGACGGACAGAGAGGGCCCTCCAAGGAAACGTAAACTTGCCTCAAAGCGGTAACGGATATATATATATTAGGGTTCGTCACAACGACAGACTGCATGTCAGAGACGAACGTCTACAATTGTTGCATAAAATTTTATGTCTTTCTTCATGACAAAGCGAGGAACTCTAAGACCACTTTTGACAAGATTTGGATACTGCACCTCTCTACAGCAGATTCTGCACATACTGATAGCAAATTTTGATGTTTTTCTGACCGTGCATCTCAGTATATTCTCAGTAATTAACCAAATTAATGCACAAATTCTTGTTTTATAATAAGTTTATTATATGCCTCTACATGTTTCGAGCACTATGTGCTCATCATCAGGATGTCAAAATTGTATTATACAGCATCTGGTATCATCACACTCTGTAGCTGGCCGTCCTGTGCACAGGTTGGGAGAGGACTCTCCCAACCTGTGCACAGGACGGCCACCTACAGATGTGATGATACCAGATGCTGTATAATACAATTTTGACCTCCTGATGATGAGCACATAGTGCTCGAAACACGTAGAGGCATATAATAAACTTATAAAACAAGAATTTGTGCATTAAGTTGGTTAATTACTAAGATTATACAGACAGCAGTCAGTGACAACGCAATTAATCGAATTTACATAGCTTTGAATTACATCACAAAGTGGTACATTAAACAGCTTTCAATTGCTTTACTTTTATTACACGACATTAATTTCCCATATTAATGAGACAACAAACAAGACCATAAAAGTGTTCTATAATATATCAACACAATCGCCATTTAAAAAAGTATATGCAGTGTCTTAATGGCTGTCTTAATCTAGTTGTAAGAGTTCAAAATTATCTTGGACATGCAATTCAAAGACAACATACACATTTTCTTTCGTGTGAGTAACGGCATACCCAAAGGACTAAAATACAGAATGACAAAGACCGTCATAACCACAGTGAAATACAGGGTTATTCGAAATGATTGTCGGGGTTTTAACAACTGCCACCTCGTTCTCCAGAAGTAACCCCATGTGATTTCTTTCTATGGGGTTACGTCAAGGATCAGGTTTATGTTCCTCCTATTCCCGCAAGTATCCCGGAACTGAAGTTACGAATCCGAATCGCCATTGAAACCATCACCGCTGACATGCTACAAAGAGTTTGGAACTAACTCGATTATCGTGTTGATGTTTGTAGAATCACAAAGGGTGCAAATATAGAGCACCTGTAAGGTATGTAACAAAAACTTGGAGTGTTGTTCTATTAAATAAAAAAATACAAATACTCCTATCTCAAGTGTATTGTGTATGACAAGTTGTTAAAACCCCGACAATCATTTCGAATAACCCTGTATAAGCAAGCCAATATTAAGCAATTTGGCAGGCATCTCTACTGGCCCCAGTCCCCGAATCTAGTTACGTAATATATCGTCTTGTGAATTCTTCATAGATATTTTATCCGCAAACACATGCACCTACACAAGACGTTTTAAATTTTCCAAATACCAGCGATATGTCGCTGATAGTGGAAAGTAACGCATTATGACATGGGCAGACAGTAAAATTTACCACAGTTCTTTTCTGTATGGTGGTGTAAAGGAGCAGGAGGCGCCGAAACTGCTTAAAGAGGCTGCTACCACACCTCCATTTTGTTTCAATTTCACTGCTGTCATTAAGTGCGGTAGTAAGCAGTTTTGTTTGTCTTTGTGCGTAATTCATGTACGTAATCTGCTATGCGACGGGTCCAAGCGAGTTCTCCACAGAGCGCGATCTAGTGCTTCTTTTCAAGTTCCAGCATATTCTGTTTTCCTTAAAATGACCAGTAGTTGCTTACGTCTTCTTCTTCGCCTTCCCCTCTCTTCTATCTTTCTTTCTGTAACATGTTACAGAAGGCAGCTTCTACGCAAGATGTGATCAATCAAGTTCCTTCCTTCCTTTTATTGTTTGTAGTACTTCATTTTTTATATGGACCGGGTAGCTCAGTCGGTATAGCGACTGACTACGGGCTGGACGGTCCGGGATCGAATCCCGGCGGGGACGAGATTTTCCGCCCGCCCAGACCGGCCCTGGGGCCCACCCAGCCTCCTGTAAAATGAGTATCGGATTTTTCCCGGGGATAAACTGCGGCCGGGGCGTGCTGCTGACCACTCACCCCCTTCTAGTGCCGCGGTCATGGAAGAGTAGAGCTATACCTCTACCTTTACTTCATTTTTTACACGACCGATCCAACTGATCTTCTCCTTCATTCTCCAGGACCATATTTCGGAACTTGCAAGGCATTTCTTATATATTTTCTGAAGTGTCCAAGTATCAGCATCATACAAAGCTATGCTCCAAATGTAGTACTGCAACACAGTCTCCTCCTTTAAGTCCAATTTGGTGACGCAATATGTCATATTATTACTTATTCCATAATACGTGCAATTTCTATGTACACGATTAAAGCATATCTATAATTCTGTCGGCTACAATTCAGAAATATGGTTAAATGCCCTAACGATACAACATTGCTAACAAAAAATGTACTGTACCACTTTATACCCTCTATATTTCACATTACCCTCGCTACACATCCAGCGCAAAAAATGGATCGTATGTTATTGTAAATAAAATGTGTAAAGTAGCAGACATTTTTAAAAATAAATATTACTATTCCTCTAGTATGACTACCAATTATGCAGATGTTAAGGACAAAAACAAAATATTCCACATTTACCCCCTTTCTTATATTACGGTAGCCGCAATATTTAGCTGAACGTTAGAAGTGAAGCACAAATCCTAACATCCACGATGTAAAACAAAAATGGCATTTTACTCGAAAAATACTGTACAGGGATATCTTATGCTTTATGCACTGTTCGTACTGCAAGTGTCTCATCGGCCTGCCGAATTAAAATTCATTGTAATTGAACTCCTACCTGTGAAACAATTCCACTTCAAACTTCACTGCTATTTCCGAATTCCCCTTCCCGTATCTGAATTCATTAATTCTATCAATGGAGATCTTCTGTCTTTACAGTGGTTCACAAAACTTACGGTCCCACATGAATTAACAGACTTCTGTGAATACCCAGACTAATGGCCGTTCCTGATGCCTTGCATAAATCTACGCTCGAAACTGATGTTTCAAGCCATCGGCCTGGTATGTCCCTACCACCCATTCCCGCGATCTTTTTTAACCACCAAATTGGCCTTTATACTCGTATTAGTATACAGGATTTACCAGCATATAGAAACTGTGTTTCCGATCCCGGAGGCCGCGCGGTCTAAGACCACTCGCTTACTGGGATTTTGGTTTCGAATCCCGCCGGGAACATCTCTTGTGATTGTTGTGTTGTGTCAGGTAGAGGTCTCCGCGTCGGGATGATCACTCATCCAGAGGAGTTCTACTGAGTGTGGTATGTCTGAGTGTGATCGTGAAGCCTCAATAATGAGGTGGCCCTGTCCTAGCAGAGGCTGTTCCGCCATGGGGGAAAAATAGGAACTGTGCTGCTAGGTTTCATTGTGAACATTATCTGTTACACAAAACAAACTACAATTACTCAGTGTAATACAACAGAGGGGATGGATTCTACAGTCATGCGCCGCATAACGAAGTTTGGGTCAACGACGGACCGCATACACGACGGTGGTCCCATAATATTATAATACTTATCATTGTGTTACAATTGCCTACAGTATTCAGTACAGTAACATGCTGTACAGGTTTGTAGCCTAGGAACAGTAGGCTATATCATATAGCCTAGGTGTGTAGTAGGCTACATTGTACTATACAGTTTTGTGTTAAGTACACTCTATGACGTTCGCACAACGACGAAATCGCCTAACGACGCATTTCACAGAACGTATCACCGCCGTTAAGCGACGCATGACTGTATAAAGACTGATACACAAATTTGTTACGACTGCACGCATTAAGTATTCGTCACAGGAACTGGCAATTTACCTAAAGTCGAAAACAAGAAACAAATTCCGCACGCATGTAAATAGGCGTCAAATAGTGTACAGACGGTACATTTCGGCTTGGAGTGTCTAGATAACAGTTCCCAGCATTATAACTAATTAAACAACACGTCCTGCCTTTAAAATCCCTAGCTCAAGGGTGCAGAGGTCCCGGGTTCGATCCCCGGCGCTACCAGATTTTCTGAGTAGTCTGGAACGGGGTCCACTCAGCCTCGTGAGCCTCGTGAGGTCAATTGAGGAGCTACTTGAATGAAAAAAGTAGCGGCTCCAGGTTTAGAAAACAGAGATTAACGGCTGTGGGGACCCGTTGC
>Ga0123352_10019834_pt1 | contig 10716 bp, 5 predicted proteins | sample TergutLab28metaG_FD_89700 | JGI IMG/M metagenome (GOLD analysis project Ga0123352, IMG submission 89700) | Labiotermes labralis P1 segment gut microbial communities from Petit-Saut dam, French Guiana - Lab288 P1 | ecosystem: Host-associated > Arthropoda: Insects > Digestive system > Gut ... | reverse complement strand
TTTTAAGTTTTTTTTTTTAAATAAAAAATGGGCCCTTTTTTTTTATTTTGTTTTTTTCCCCCCCCCCCCCCCTCCTGACCTTCAGACCAATGATTACCATGCTATTTCCCATTGGTTGATTTTACGAAGTGATGCCATCCAATCATACCCAGTCCCCTCATTATATCAACACTCAACACAATAATTCTGGCATCATTTTTGTTTTCATCAAGCCTGAGAATGGGATCGAAGGGTACCCCGAAATGTCGTGTCTTTCCTACAATATTATGCCGCATCATAACCCATAAGCGCTACAACATAAATTTCATCAAAGCGAGTGCCTTAGACCACATAAAACAATTTCTTTGAAAGGGAAAACACTGCCACACAGTCAGCATTTAAACTGAACAGTGGTCTGGGCATGGTAGCAACATGTGATTTAAAGGTCATTCACTCAAGGTTAACAATCCAGTTCTTCCATAGTTATCTGTAACATGACACAATGATAGCTGCACCTGGCAATTATAAAATTAATCTCAGTTTAAACAAGACATGCAATGTATATATAATGTAAGAATGTGGCATGCTTCTGTAACCACTGTCATTGTGGACAAGTAAAAAAGTATTACATATATTGAGTGTATGCTTGTAGCCTTAGTTATATAGTGTGCAAAGTGCACACACTGATTTATACTGTCACCTGTGGGCTGTCTGGCTTTACCATTTTTTCCACATTATCTCATAAATAGCACAAATTCTGGGAAAAAGGTATCAAACATAGAATGTATTTTGATCTTTTCCACAACTTCTGTCTGAAATATTACTCATTCTACGAAAAATTCGGTGATATATTATCATACATGTACAGAGGTCTTACGGTCAGATTTTAATGAAATGTGAATTTTCTTGACAGACTTTCAAAAAAATACTGAAGTATCAATTTTCCAGTGGCAGCCAAGTTGCTCCATGCAAATGGAGAAATGGACAGAAAGACATGATGAAGCTAATAGTTGCTTTTGGCAATTTTTTGAATGCACCTAGAAATGAAACTTGATATTCACAAGACTAAAGAAGACAGATAATTGTACCATGGTAAGTTTAGTGTATGAATGGCAAAAAAAAAGATTTTGGAATTGTATACTTGCATATACAGACACTTATTTTACTGTATGTTTCTGTCAAATACACCAGTACATCAAAGGCATATCCTAAAATTCCTGAATTTTCTGTTAGGACTGAGAACAGAAAGTAGTACAGCTTTCTGCCACTAGGTGCTATAGTATGGCTATATTCTGAATCAGTACAGTGAGTTTTACAGCCACAACCTTCCACACTGCCTCTCAACAGGTGTGTAACATCGTGTGTGTTAAGCATGATCTGTATTTTTCAAATGGCTGATTTGAAGAAACAACGCATCTGCATTCAGTTCCAATTCACACTTGGGAAAAATACAACTGAAAGGCATGAAATGTTCAGAATAGCCATTGGTGATGACAATGCCTTGTGGTTTTCCCAATTTAAAAGTCAGAAAACATCTGCTGCAGAATGTTAGCATTCAAGCCATCTGTCAACAGACTGCACAACAGAATATGTGGACAGGAGCAACAGAACATCCAATAATGATTGAGGCACTCCCATTTCATGGAATGCAAGCACGAAAAGCTCCTTGTATGGAAGGTGCCAACAAATTTTAAGGGGGAACTTGAACATGCACTTGATCACTGCATAGTTTGTGCCTTTGGTGCATACCTATAAGCAGAAACAGTGGTGTATGTTTGTGTGTCAGAAATGATCAAAGCTTCCTCTTGAGGGCTACAGCAGAAGTTGAAACCAAAATTTATTGTTCTGATCCAGAAATCAAGCAACAGTGCTCTGTGGGAAAGATCAACCTCTCCATGCTCAAGGAAACTGAGGCAAGTCAGGATGAACACCAAGAGAACAATGATCTTTTTTTTTAATGAGGTCACTGTTCAACAAGAATTTTTTTTTTCCAGACCATTCAGGTAATCAGTATTTCTCCTGCAAGTTTTTTTAGCAGTGTCTGAAGGAGCAATCTGCTGAAAATGCCCAGAACAGCAGAAGAACCGTGACAGCTTAGATCACCATAACAATACACTGGCACACACTACTTTGTCAGAACAGCAATATTTGGCTGCAAAAAGCATGGCTGTGGTCCCCCACCCTCACTTATTCCATCTGGCCCCTTGTGATTTCTTGTTTACGCAAATAAAACTGCAGGTATCAGGTACTAAGTTCCCAGATGTCCCTGAAATTTGGGAACAACTGCTAACTGCACAACTTGCAGTTCCATAAAGGCAATTACAGCAGTTCTTCAAGCAATGGCAGAAATGCTGGACTTGTTGCACATACTCAGAAAGAGAGTACCATGACTGTCACAACAATAACCAATTACAAAGGTAAAAATATATTTCACTACTAACTCAGTCTGGGGACTTTTGCATATTCCCTCCTAGATGTTATTTACATCACACACTTCCACAACGTTTTAGCGGTAACTTCCAACATCAGGCAGGTCTCTCCTCTCTCTAAACACTATTATAAAATCAACATGTCTCTCATTAAAAAAAAAAAGACTACTGTGATGTAGTGGTGGGGCTTGGGCAGTCAATGATCTTGAGAGCTATGCTGGCAGTACTGTAGCTACTGGTGGGGCCTCCCATGCCAGACAGGCCAAAGGTGATGACCCAGACAAAAAGGGATACCCTGGCCCCCCAGGCTGCGGGGGTGGGGCATGAGGCTGACATACAACATGTTTGTTGAGAAGCTTCAGAAATTGTAAACCGGATGGAAACAATGAAGACAAACCAGCATGAACAAGGATTTAACATGGCCATGAGGAAATGGGGACATAAGTCGCAGGACTGAGAACAGTGGAGGAAAATTTTGGATGAGGCTAAGATCCACCAAGGAGTGTAAGAAAAAATAACACCTAAGCTCTGTTGCATTGGATGAAAGCATACTACTGCAGTATGGAATTTTCTAGATACAGGTAAAAGCATGGTCAGTGGTTAACTTGAAGCTCCGGCCACTTTACCTTTGGGAAAGAAACCCAATACCCATTGAACAGAGACCAGATGGGACCCACAGCTGGTCTGGCTTTTTGGAGAAGAGAAAAAAATCCCTTGCTCCCACTGGACTTGAACCCAGGAATGTCCAGCCTGTAGCCTAAGCACTATACCAAATATGCTACTCCAACTTCATGGTATTTTCTAGGGTCACACTAAAATTAAAAGAGACATACAAATTTGTTACGCCCAACAGCCCACTGCAGGCATACTTGTTATTGTAGATCAGTGTTCTTCATGAAACATGCATTCTTCTTCAGCTTCCACAGCTGTTCTGGTTTCAAACCATCTGGACCACAACTGGTAGTATTACAGTGTTACAGAACAAGACAAGCACCCCTCCTATGAGTGGAATTTGAACCCACAATCCACGACACCAATCACAGAACCTGTGAACAGGTATTTCAAGTATGCCAACTGAGCAATCCATTAATTTAACCTTTGGAGCGGGTTGAGAAGGCTCTTGACCAGCAAGAGATAGCCTTAGGCGTATTTCTTGATATAGAAGGGGTGTTTAATAACGCCTCTCACGACTCCATGTGTGTAGCACTAGCTAGACATGGAGTAGATCATACCATTGTACGATGCATTAGAGCCACCCTGGAGGGACAGCTGGCCACGGCGACTCTTGGGGGATTTTCCAGGAGCATCACAGTGTCCAGGGGCTGCCCACAGGGAGGGGTCTTATCACCTGTCCTATGATGCCTTGTTGTCAATGAATTGTTAGCAAGGTTCAATGAGGGAGGTGTTTATTTACAGGGATATGCAGATGACATTTGTCTTCTAGCAGTGGGAAAATTCCCAAACACGGTATCAGGGTTCATACAGTGGGCCCTTCATACTGTCAAATTGTGGTGTGACAAGCTTGGTCTGTTGGTTAATCCCGGCAAAACTGGGCTTGTTGCATTCTCTAGAAAAAGGAAACTCCCAGGGTTCTTTGAACCTCGTTTATTTGGGATGACCTTGCATTGTTCCATGTCAGTTAAGTACCTGGGAGTGATACTGGATCCACGACTGACCTGGAAGGAACACGTGGATGTTAAGGTGAGGAAGGCTCAAAACTCAATGTGGGCCTGCAGGAGGGTGTGTGGTGTAACGTGGGACCTCAGACCCAGGGTGGTTCATTGGCTCTACGTCACTATCATCAGGCCATCCGTCACCTTTGCATCATTGGTATGGTGGCCTGGTTGTCGGACAGCCAGTGCCAAGAGGAAACTAAGCAGGATACAAAGATTAGCATGCTTAGGAATAACAGCAGCTATGTGCACCACTCACACCAATGCGATGGAAGCACTTATCTGTCTTCCCCCACTGGAGTTAGTGGTTCAGATTGAGGTGTGGTCAGCTGCACATCGACTCTGGAGTCTGGGATGCTTATGTTACCTACATCCCAACAGAGGACACAGTAATATTCTGATGTGGCTTCAACAGTCAGATCCCGTATTTAATATGGGGATCGATGTTATTAGGTCAGTATTCAATCTTGAACCCCAATATAGGGTTATCATGCTGACGAGGGAAGACTGGACCAAAGCAACAGGTGCTCCTCCTGCAGTCAAAGGGCTCGTCTGGTTTACAGATGGGTCCAGGATGAGGGAGGAGCCTGGGGCTGGAGTCTATGGGCAATCTGTAGGAAGAAGGCTCAGCTTTTCCCTAGGAAGGTATGCAACAGCTTTTCAGGCTGAGATATCTGCTATTTTAGCCTGTGTCTACAAAATTCAATCTCAGAATAGATCAGAGTAATCTGCTCTGATAGTCAAGCGGCTTTGAAAGCTCTCAAGGCCGTCAGAACAACGTCTCCCTTGGTCCATCAGTGCCAAAAGGCACTGAATGACATCTCTACCTGGCATGCAGTGGGACTATATTGGGTCCCCGGACATGCTGGGGGTAGGAGGTAATGAAATCCCCGATGAGCTTGCAAGGGGCAGCTCTGTTCTGAGGTTTCTCGGACCCGAGCCGGCCCTGGGAGTCTCTAGATGAGACATACAAAAAAGGCGAGGCCTTGGTGACACCCAAAGACAGGCTCGACAATTAATCTCTGGACCTAGTCTGGGTACCAAGGCTAAATTCCTGACCTTTAATAGGACTCAATCCAAGGTTGCAACTGGCCTTCTTACAGGACATAACACTCTGAAAAGACATCTTCACCTACCAGGGCTGCTAGACAGTCCATTATGTAAGAGGTGTGGAGTGAGAGAGGAAACCTCGGCCCACATTCTTTGTGAATGAGGGGCTTTGGCCTCACTCAGACACGGGTATCTGGGCTCCTCTTTCTTGGAGCCAGAGGATATTAAGAGTCTAAGCTTGGAGGCCATCTGGAACTTTAGCAAAGTTACGAGGCTCCCATGATTTGATATGGGGCACAAAGGGTCTGTCATTAAGGCCTAGGTCCATTGGGGCTGTGAGGCCCTGAATCCAAATGCTGATCCATCCATCCATCCATCCATCCACCCACCCACCCATCCATCCATCTATCTTATCCATCTAGCTATCTAATCTATCCATCTATCCACCCACCCATCCATCCATCCATTCATCCACCCACCCACCCACCCACCTACCTACCTACCTACCTATCCAACCTTTGGAGCTTATGCTCCTCGAAACTGTACTGAAAATTCAGTTTGCATCCACACCCCCCAAAAAAACTCTGTTGCCTGTACAGAGACCAGTTAATATTTTCTGGGAATATAACTTGTACTCTCAAATATAGGATGACATACATAAACACATTATGTGGGCAAAATGGAGAGCTGGGGACAGGAAGCAACAAAAGGATGCAGCCAAGACCACAATAAGCTTAACAAGGACCCAAACGATGCAGCTGAACACAAAACTACCCTGATTTTCAAGAAATTCTCACTGGCTGAGGAGATTTGCAAAGAGCAGTGCCTGCAGTGTCCAAGGCCTCCAAGGATCTACAAACACCCAATATTTACAAATTTACAATTGAGACCCCAACTACCAGCTGTCCAAGCGCCTGGTAAGAATGCTCATGGCCCTATGCATACCACATCAAGAACTCCACAGACTTCATGCAAAGTCTGTATGGCTTGGAACTGAGGCCATGGTGGTCAGCTTTGACTTTAGTTTCACAGTTCACAAACTGCTGATGATGGGGGACTTAACAATTTTAGACATATTTAATGTCCTGACCTCTTCCTACTTCAGCTTTGGTGGCCAATTCTATGAGCAGACTGACAAACAATGACAGGATTTTGTCACTGCTGTACATGACCGCTGGCTTCACAAATGATTTTCAGGAGAAAGCACTGGATGAAGCAGCTCACAAGCCCCTCCAGTGGTTTTGCTACACAAATGACATCTCTGTATTCTGACACCATACATGAAAGAAGCTGGAAAGTTCTTGGACCATCTGACTACTGTCCACTAAAGCATTCAATTCACTATGGAAATGTACAGATATGGACACATTCATGGCCTTGTATCTGAGATTTACAGGAGACCTGATAGCTCTTTGGTATACGAAGTTTAACAAACACCCACCCACACCAACTCCTACCTTAACTCTACATTATAAAACCACACCTCCAAAAAGCAGGACATCTTTTCCTCCTTGTTACACACAGCCAGGGCCCAACACTGACCAACCATTTTCACTGATGAGCTGAAGCTCCTGAAGGCCAGTCAGGGGGAATGGGTACAGCCAGAAACAGGTATATACAGCCATCCATCCACCCACAAGTGAGGACTAACAGACCCAGCAAGTAGGCAACATGTCACTTTCCCACTGTACATCCAAACAACCTTCCACCACATTATTAGCAGGATGCTGTCTAGACAATATAAGCACATGTTGGCTCGCCAGACTAAAAGGTCTGCAGCTTCCTTTACCCTGTTAAGGATGATTTGGAACTGCATACTCCAAGTGTATACAGCATACCCTACAAATGTGGTCAGGTCCATAGTGAACAGACGAACTGATTTACTGAGACCTGGGGGAAAGAAAACCTGCAGAAGATTGGGCTTGGACAACGCAAGTCAGCAATGGCTCAGCACACATTCTACAATCAACATCACATCCACCTCCAGGAAACCAAAACCCTCTTCAACAAAACTAATATGGGAGCTGGATAATCAGGGAGGAGACTGAGCTCTTTCCCAGCAGCATGAAGAGGGAAGATAGCCAAATATTCAGGTCAAGGAAACCTATCATTCACTCCACAAGGCAGCATTAGAGGCCTCCCCAAAATAATTCAGCTACTTATGGCTCTCTTTATGCCCTTTTTCCATGTTATCTCCCTCTCCTGACACTTCTATATGCTCCTCACTCTACCTGCACTATATCCTATAATAAATCCTGCACAACTTCATACCACAAGTTAAGCAGTTATCCACACACTCTGCCCATCGCCATGCTTATCACCCACAACTATGTAATATATCCTGTCTGCCCACATGGCTATTCTTTGTACACTACCAGACCCTGCAGACAAAGGCATCATGATCCTTGTCAAATACTTGCCCAGTGACACAGTGTCACATCCCAGAAGACTTGAATCATCAGGCACTTCTTACTTTTACTCTTCCCCATATATTACAAGTGTGATCAAATGTAGGGTAATACATGCATAAGTAAAAAATTAAGATCAAAGTATTATTTGCCACTACAGCCATACAAAAGACACAGTGCAGTCATACAATTTGCCCACAACATTATTCATGACCTCTCAGAGTGACAGTCAAGCCAACTGCTTACCACAGTCACTCATCAATATCAGAGTGAAGACACACAATGTGCCTACAACAGTCACTAACAAGTTACAATGAGTCATATTATGTCCCTACTGCGGTCACTTACGACATGTCACTGTAACTGTTGCATTATGCACCTACCACTCACTATCAAGAAACTGCAGTGATAGTCATAATACGTGCATGTAGCAGTCATTCACAACATGTCACAGTTCAGTCACATGATGTACCTACTTCAGTCATTCATAAGTCGCTGTTGAGTTACACAATGAACCTACTACAGTCATTAACAATTCCTAATGATAGCCATAGTCTGTGCCTGCTGAAGTCACAGCATCACAACAACACACGATGTGCTTATTGCAGCCCTTCAAGATACATCACAGTAACAGTTCAGCTATGGACCTACTGCAGTCAGTACAGTACCCTTTGGGACCACAAACCAAATCACAGTAATTAATTTTAGGAAATGTGGGGAAATTCATTTGTAGCTCTGACAACAACCATGGTAAATGTGACTGTCACTACAGCTCCAGTGACCTCTCTTCAGTGACAAATTTTCTTGGCATAAACAATGTTTTTCAAATAAACAGACATGAAAATAACTAAGTGCAGCAAGACTTGGACTGGTAACCCTGTAGATGAAATTACCTGCATCAAGATTTGGCAAGATTCGCATCTGTTCTGCTGCAATTTCTAGGGCTGAAGGTTCCTGTGCTCTGGTGAAGCCTGATCTTCTGTCTTTCCAAAGAAACTCTTTGTTCTAAATCAAAAACACGTTAATTAGTTCCTTCATAAAACAAAACTTCACACACTGAAATGTCAGTACAATGTACATCAAAGTAACATCATCTTTTAATATATTTACCGAATTTCACCTATCATTTAAATACACATAAGACAGACTAAGGGACATTAATAGTACTCTGTCATTACTGGTCATTCTCACAAAGGGAAAAAATGCGTTATGCACAGGTCACATTTGCCCATCTGTGACCCAGCATCAACAAACAAGCTTACAGTAATAAATGTTAGGCAATTCCAATTTTCAATAATATTAATCCAAAATAAAGTTTAGTTTACCAAAGAACATAAATGGCATCATGTATCCCATACATCATTTTACATATTTTATTGAAATTTTTTATTCTCTATAGAAACTTGTCATGAAATTCAGGTTTTCATCTGTACTGATTCACAATAAACTACAGACATACCAACCCCCAGCGGTCTTCCTTGTGTATCTAATAAACCTTACAAACATTTTTTTTGAAATTCAATATCCACTAGCTTCATTTCATTATTCCCACATAAAACTAAGGTTAACTGCAAAGAATGACAGCAATTTTGTGTAACACATTTTGAGGACACCTTTTCAGCCTGGCCAGACTTGCATCATGCATGCTGGAGATCAGAAACAAATATCCTGAAAGACAGAGACAACTTAGGAGACCCAGGCATGGATGGGAAGATTATATTTGGCTAGGTATTACAGAGATAAGATGTGAAGGTATGGACTTGATTCACTTGTCAGGCCTTTGCCAATACAGAAATAAACCTTCAAGTTCCATGAAAGCAGGTGGTCACTGGCCAGCTGAGCAATGATTGGCTCCCCTTGGAGGATTATGATCCACAGAGTCAGTCATTTCTTTAATAACCAACAATATTCTAACGATAAACTTATATGTTTTTGTTCCCGCATCCTCTCTAATGAAATAAATTTGTTTAAATACTATGAACTGAATGGTATACTTATCTGAATCTGTCAACTAAATTGTATACAGTGGTGTTCAACATACGTAGGTTATTCGGCAAGTAAGTACCGTCTGCGCATATCTTTTGCGCATCCTCGAGACTGTCACTTTGCGCATGTACAGTGACTTCCTCTATCAATTACAAAGCCACAGATGCCATTTCGTGAAATATGTATTATGTTTATGTTTGTTCCTGTGAGTTAAACGTGTTTAAGACAATTGAAGGGGCCGCCGACTGTGAAATACGGTCTGTAATTCATTTTTTGAACGCTAGGAATGTGCTACCAAGTGAGATTCAACACCAGATCTGTCAAGTGTATGGTGACAATGCGATGAGTGACGGCATGGTTAGGAAATGGGTTCGGATGTTCAATGAAGGATGAGAGAACATGCACGACGAGGCGCGAAGTGGGTGTCCATCTTTGGTGAATGATGATTTGGTGTGTAAGGTCAACGACAGAGTATACGACGACAGCCGTTTCACAATTTCTGATCTGTCCCTGCACTTTCCTCAGATTTCAAGGACTCTATGACACTGTCAGTAGTCATTTGGGTTATCTTCAGCCGCATTCTATGAGGGTATAAAAAACTTGTGCCCCGTTACGATAAGTGCCTCAATAATGGTGGTGAATATGTGGAAAAATAGTTTGAAGAATGTAGAATCTGATAACAATAAAATTTTATATGAAATCTTACTCGATTTTTTTCACAGCGAAACGGTACTTACTTTCCGAATAAGCCTCTTACAAGGTCCTTTTGGACCAATAAACACCACTCCATGCAAACCAGGGAAATAATGTAAATATGCATTAATTAATACATTCACAAAACATATGTCACTGCAAGTCTGCCAGCTCATTACATTAACCTTTAGAGTCTGTGCATAAAAGGCAAGGGACAGCATTTAAAAGCCCTTTGGGTTCAAGTGTCCAATTTGTAGGACAGCCACAGACTCAGCCATTTAAATATTTTACTCTTGAAGGGAAGCTTCACTCATTCTTAATACCCCACCAGAAGTTTCTTTTCAGCTTCATGCTCTGACTGATTTACCCCCTGACAAAACTGTGCCCCCCCCCCCCCCCCCACCCCCCCCTTTTATCTCTCTTTTTTCACCCCCATCCATACCAGCACTATGTTCCTTGCTAACAAATCTTTTTTACTGTATTAATCTCCTCTGTTGT
>Ga0123352_10019833_pt1 | contig 10716 bp, 2 predicted proteins | sample TergutLab28metaG_FD_89700 | JGI IMG/M metagenome (GOLD analysis project Ga0123352, IMG submission 89700) | Labiotermes labralis P1 segment gut microbial communities from Petit-Saut dam, French Guiana - Lab288 P1 | ecosystem: Host-associated > Arthropoda: Insects > Digestive system > Gut ... | reverse complement strand
TTAAAGATCAAGATATATAGAACTATAATTTTGCCTGTTGTTTTGTATGGGTGTGAAGCTTGGTCGCTGACATTGCGGGAGGAAAGGAAGCTGAGGGTGTTTGAGAACATGGTGTTGAGGAAAATATTTGGACCTAGGAGGGACGAGGTAACGGGGGAATGAAGGAGATTGCATAACGAGGAGCTAAATGATTTGTACGCCTCATCCAATATTGTGCGGGTGATAAAATCGAGAAGAATGAGATGGGCTGGGCATGTGGCGCCTATGGGTGAGGAGAGGGGGGTGTGTAGGGTCTTGGTGGGGAAGCCGGAGGGAAAGAGACCACTGGGGAGGCCTAGGCGTAGATGGGTGGATAATATTAGGATGGATCTCCAGGAGGTGGGATGTGAGTATATGGACTGGATTGGGCGGGCCCAGGATAGAGATAGATGGCGGACGCTTGTGAGTGCGGCAATGAACCTTCGGGTTCCGTGAAATGCGGGGAATTTCTTGACTAGCTGCAAACCAGTTAGCTTCTCAAGAAGGACTTTGCACCATGGAGTAAGTACGTAAGTAAGTAAGCACCCTCTTTGATACCAAAAAGCTCTGCATTTTGCTGACACAGTGTTTTTTGTGGGCTTGGTAGGAACGATTTTGCGTCAAAATTAGGCCTGGTGTGTTTACTATGAAGCCGGAACCGAATTATATTATTCGTATTAGTTTCATGTTGCAGCGGGTTAATGCCTCCTACCATTGCATGCATAACATATCTTTTCCTTCTTGACTTCACCCTGCCTCCTTTTCGGTGAGTACCGGGTGTTTTCGTCGTGCCAACTGGCACACTTCGACTACCGTGACTGAGGTTTTTCATTGCTTTTTCCACAATTGTAAGGCAAATGCCAGTGTATAACTCGCAAAGACGGGGCACGGCCCGCACTCTTCCCAAATAACTTGTGTTGTTCTGTGTACTGTTTGTGTGTAAATGTGTACTGTTCTGCTACCTCCGTGTGTCAACCCAACTGCAGTTAAGAAATATATCTATCTATATATCTATCTGTTTCTGCGGGGATATAGCGGCCGAGGCGTGAATCTGATCACTATATTTTATAACGGTCTTAATACAAATTATAGCTATAACTCCACTTGCCATTGACAGTCATGTTGTGCGTAGGGATTGGTACCTTCATGATGGTTTCTGATGAATATTAGCCTACAAATTATGCAATTTTCTCGCCCTTCCAATAATTTTCTACCTCTTTGTTTCAAAGTACTAGGAAATTCGAGTATTTTTGAACATACGCGTGTGAAGTCGTAACTGGTCCACTCCGGCGACGAAGGTGTAAATGGACGCTGTGGTCTGTGTCTGTCGTCCCGTGGCTGCGGTGAAGTGTTTGTGTGGCAAGTGTAACGCGGGCGCGAAGTGCTAGCTAAGTGCAGAGCAGTGTTAGTGGCTCTTCAGAACAGCACGAGACGGCAGGCAGGGGCAGTATGTCGGCCCGGCCCGGCCTGGCCCGAGGTTTGGGTGGTTGCCGATGAAATGTCTAGCTCGCTCACCGTCCCAAATAAAGTGCAGTCACTCTGCATCCTGCCCTGCGTCGGTAGTGAAACTTCCATGACCAGTGACTGAAGTCGTTTTGCTTCCAGTTGTTGTTCGCCTTTGACTGTTAATTGCTATCGTCACAGTACGGACACTCATGCATATTATTCGCAAGGCTCTGGGTTCGATACTGGTCCCAAAGACGATGTATCCTGGGGTTCTTCGTGGATTTCTTCAGCTTCTTCAAGTAAGAGCTGTTCCTGCCACATACTTCCCTATCCGTGATTCGTTAATCATCATGCTGTTTTATTTTATACAGGGTGTTTCTATACAGAGTGTACCAGGAAGAATCTGCTGAACTTTGGGAGAACGTTGCTTATATTCGCATTCGTGTATCCTAATTCCAGCTGTTGCAGAGATTGTGACAGGAAATGTTTTGATGAGTGAAAACTCTCATGCTTTTTGTAATTTCTCTAATGTTAACACGTATACTGAATACATAATTAACATGTGAGTAACGGCAAAGTATTAATTACCCTAAACACCTCGTACCTTCTCATCTTGTGACGCAACAGCCCAACTCTGGCCTAGGTCGCCTCATTGCTGACGTCTCTAGATCACTCGCAGACACACCGCACGCCGTAGGACTCCTCTGGACGAGGGATCGACCCGTCACAGAAACCTACCTGGCTTCTTTCACAAGAGACTGACGTACATGTCCTCTGTGGAATTCGAGCCCGCCACCCCAGACAAGCGAACGGCCTCAGACCTCGCGGCCACTGGTTCGGCGACAACTCCTACTAGTCTCACAAAATTCGCCCTAACCATTCCAAGTACTGTATATATCAACCAGTCTTGTACAACTGACTGACTTACTAGACTGTGCGTTGTGGCAGACCGCTTGCAAGCATTACGATAACTGCTTGAAATTGAAGTTTGCCTGTTTTAAGGGTCAGACACACTGTAGAGCTCCACAGCAGTTCGTGGCTTCCTCTTCGCCTTACGATAGTCTGATTGCTGATAGTCGCTTTAAATTCCACATAAACAAATTAATGTACAGTGTTCTTTGCTTTTGCGGGGGTGTGAAACTGGGTACCAGTTGTACTGGGGTCTCTAATGAGTCCTTTTATTAATTCTATAGGTGGTGGATGATTGAGTATATTTGGAGGATGACATTTAATAGAGAAAAAGTTCACTTCTTGGAGAAAACACTGTCCCAGTACAACTTTGTCTAACACGATACGTGCAGGAGCCGGGTTTGGATTGAACCCGATTCATTACGATGAGATATCGGCTATTGACGGCCTTAGCTATGGTGTGGCCCCTACGGTATAGCAGGATTACGTCCATGAAATCTCTGTCATTTTGAATGACAGCCTTCGGTGCGAGTCTCACAAACCATACGGCACTCCTCCCTCAGTCACGTTATTGCAGCCAGTACGTAAGCAGACCAACACTGGCGTCTTCACCGCTCTGATTGCGGAAACGTGCTGATCTACGCGCATACGACTTCGCGCTCAGTCTCATCCTGTCACATCATCCCAGGCTCGTTAACGTTACCTGCGCCTGAAGTTGAAGACTTTGTGGAATTAATCCTGCTATGCTGCGTGTGTTGTGGAGTGCATGCGAGGAGGCGATGTTGTTGTTCTTGTCTGTCTCATAAAAAGCGGTCCCCAGAAAAACTATGCACACGACTAGATCAGTTATTACACAAGGTGTTTTTCAGTCATATTTTCAATTTGCCGGTCTCATTGTCACTTCGAAAGTCTTCATGGTCACTGTGGTTGAATAATTTGCGTTAGAATTTCCAGATGTTTGTGACACAGGAGATGTAATGTAGTTACACACACACACACTCGGTTGGACTCCTCTGGACGAGTGATCAGCTCGTCGCAAAAGCCCCTATCTAGATAAAACACAACAAAAAAACAGACCAACATCCATGCCCTTGGCGGGATTCGAACCCGTGATCCCAGCAACAGAGCGGCCGCAGACCAACCCACGCCTTAAACGATGCCGAAATCTTCTTTATTGACTTGTAGTTCAGAGGTGTTACAGAACTGGGATTTTAATTCTGATTTTTATTTTTGTATTTGCGTTGTGTCAGTTGGCTGCTCAACCCCTAGATTTTTAAAGCTGTCATTATACCCAGAAATAAAGCTGCAATGAACCGTTCGCCTTCTTCCAGCCCGAAGGTCGTCAGTACGACATGGTGGTAACCTCACCGCCCCGTTCGTTATTAAAAAAAAGTATCGATTGTTTTACGTTGCATCGATTTTCCTCCCATACATTTCTTGTACTAATTTCTATGCTCTTCTGTTTCCTAATTTGACTGCTACTTTTCAGATTATTTTATTGTCCTTGGGGAGTCTCAAGGCTTTCACAGCGGGATGGTTGACAACTCCGTTTCCTTTCTTAACATCTTCACTTATCACCTGTTTAATGTCTTTCAGACATTTTGTTCCCTCTTCTGCTCTGCTATTGTCATCATAAGTGGAAGCCCAATTCAATAAGTTGGTTCGAACAACCGTCACTTTCTCAAGTCTACACTTCCTTTCTCTTCCAGTTTCATTTCCCTAAGTACCCTGAATTATTTATTCCAAGCGTTTCATTGCGTTTGTAACATCCATGTGATCGAAGTTACCTTTGTGACGGTCAGCTGCTTGGGGTTTGGTATTTCTTACGGGGCTGACTGTGATTTAAGTAGAAGAACACATAGGGAAGTGTCAAGTTGGAACTTGATAGAATGGCGCGAGTTGCCGTAGCTTTGTGTGGCAGTGAAAATGGGGTTTAGAATAAAGAAAATGTTACTTAAATTGCAACGAAGTAAATTAAATTTTGAGTGAGTGGCAAGGGATTAGACAAATTAAAAATTTAGATTTACGGAATGAGCTAAATGTTTATTCAGTAAATGGAAGAATAGACGATTACAGAGAAAAATGGGTAACCTTCTTAACCGAATCACGAAAGAAAGAAAGAAAGAAAGAAATCCCTTTACTGGCCTGGACAGGCTCTGAGGTTTCCAGGAGGGTGAGATTCCCAGATTTCAAGAGAATCGGCACGTGAAGGTGGTAAGGTTGTCAGCCCTATGCACCGGCCGTCTTTACCCCCCAGGAAATATTTCTGGTACTCATTTCCGTCAGGGATAGAGTCGACCCTAGGCCCATGCTGTGACCGGAATGAATCAGTGAAAAACTCCATTACAACCCGCGACCTTCCGGCTTGTAGTTCAGTATCTCAACTAACTGCGCCACCGAGTGGCGCCACAGAACTACCTTATCGTTCAGAAATTTCCAGTAAACATTTCTGCAGTTTTTATTCCATGCATTATTATGAAGTCACTAACTCATGTGACACCAGCAGATGCGTTATGCTATAATTCATGCGCACTATCTTCTGCATAGCTCCTACATGTTTCGGCGTTGTTCTCTCACCAATTTCAGGGAGCTTACACCAAAATCTCTTTCAAACATACAATAACAGAGGTAAGAATAAACGTATATATATGTTGAGGTATCAGTAGTGTAGAATATTACAGGTTTGATTTTACAGATTGGGATCAAATTTGGATCAAGGAAGAATAGATTTTTGTATACAAAGAATTAATTACAACTTTTAACCATTTTAACTAAAAAATTGTGTTATTAATACTCTTTCACCAACAGTATATTATATTATATTTATTGTATTATATTATATTAACTTATAGGCCTGTTATTTTAACGAACACCTCTGAAATTCTTAACTATTGGTGCCACAATACGTGTTTATATATGTTTGTCGTTACATATTTTATTGCTGTATGTTGGTGTCAGCTTCCTGAAGATGGCCATGTAACGCTGAAACATGTATGAGCTATGTAAATGTTAGTATGCATATATTGTAAAACAGTGCATTAGTTGGTGTTACATGATATTGTCACTCCAGAACAAAGTCAGAACACATAGTGAGACCAAGCTAGTTGTGACTGTGAAGTGGAAACAGACTCCAGCCTTACCGCGCAGAGACAAATGACATCAGTCTAAGATCAGTGTCAGAGGACACAGTGGCCGAAAGACGAGCTCTTGAAGAGTCAGGTATGTTATACGGTGTATGGCTATTTGTGGCACTGACAATTGAACACCTGGAATCTTTGTTCGACTGTGTGTAAGAGAGAAGATTTTGCTCGTCTTCAGAGACTCTGGACTACCTGTGGGATCACCAGCCTCTATTCCAATGAGTACCGGGAATTGTTTCCGCCGGGGATAAATCAGCCGGCGCGTCAAGCTAACTACTCGCATCTAGTCTCGGTATTAAGAATAACTGAATCCTTCCCTGTTGTCTTCTAGACGTAGTGCTTCTACTTGTGGGATTAATTCTGAATGTGGTGCTCTACAGTGATAAAAACCAGAGTGTACAGTATTCCGAGGAGAGGCCGCTGCTGCAGATAATTAGCTGGATTGTGCCTTCTATGTAGCTCTCTCTTCAGCAGCTACTTCACCTCTTTCTCCTCTACTCCTGCGCTTCATTCACAGCGAGTTTTTGGTTGACGGCTCGTTGAATCTGCGGTCACCCGCTTCCTGATCTCAGCCGGGTTACTCCTTCACCCGCTCCAACTACCCCGACTGGAAGACTGCATTCCCTGTTCATGTTGGACCCAGCATCATTTCCTTGATAACGCTGAAAGGCTGCTAACCTTCGCTTTTAAGACAACAGTAAGCAACATGTTAAGCCTAGCGTTACTGTACGTACCGCTAGGCTTAACATTGCAAAATTGTACATCCTGCTCGCTTATAGTATTTAGGTGTTTTCTTTGGTCTTCAGATCGAACAGGTATTACTTCCCTGCTCAACTTTAAGTTACTGGTTTTTATATTTGAGGCGGAGTGTGCTTGCCCTTAGCTACAGCTGAATCTTAATACGTAATTTGTTTCAGGTTAATTTTTGACTTTAAATTTTTAAGTGAAGTCCCCATTAGCACTGAGAGTTGGTGAGGTTACTGAAATCTCACTCTTCAGCCATTTAAAGCAGAATAGTTCCTGTCAAGCCAACAGTAAATTCCTCTGCTTTATAGACACCGGTGCCACAGTGCCACTGTGCCTGTACAAAGCCACATTTGTGCACGCCACATCCTTGCGGTCTGTTCTATTAAGATACATTTACATATTTTCCTCCCCATGTACGTCTTTGTCTTGGAGGTATTTTTCCTTCTGGTTGTCCAATCAACTTATTGTTCGGTGTTCTTGTGTGGCCCTGAAGTAACTTCCTTAGATCGGACCAGTGCGTGTTTGTGTCTGCAAGGACCGTTTGTCTGTTGCAGTTTTGAGACCTACCAGATCTCCAGAGCTGTATTTGGTTCATAGTTTTGTTTTCCTGTAGCGCAACAGCCCAGCTGGGGCCTAGGGCCCCTCATTGTCGAGTTTTCTAAATCACACATACACACCGCAAGATCCCCCCGAACGAAGGATCAGCCGGTCGCAGAGGCCACAACCTATACGACACAATACAATAAAAACAACGACACTAACATCCATACGCTCAGTGCGATTCGAACCTGCGATCCCAGCAATGGCGGTCTTAGACCGGCGCCTCAGACCGTACAGCCAGCGGGATCTGCTGGTATGATTCTTATTGCCGTCGTCATTAGGACTGCTACTGACCGGACGTCGAGCAGAAAGTGGGGAGCAACTTCATAATAGTTCACCCCACCACCACCACCACCACCACCCACAGGAGAAATCAAACGTGCTTTATTAACCTGTTCGGTTGTGGCATGTCTATACATCAAGGGGTGCGAAGGACCGGCGGTCGTCGTGCAGGAGTACCGCTGTGGAGTTCATGTACAAACAGTGCAGAGATTACAGACGAGTTTCTCGAAACTGAAATATCCCTCGGCATGTGTTTCGTGCCGTACACTTGCACTGTGTATTGGCTGTCGGCAATGTCGACGGCTGCACTGTCCCACTGCACGCCCTGAAGACGTAGCGGGGGAAAGAATTTATAGCTTCACCGTTTCTGAACCTCGATACAAGACTGAGGTTTCTGTTCAGCTTCACACCCTGGCCGCTTTATTCGTGGCGAAATAGCCTTTTATCGACTGACCAGTGGGCTGGATTGGCCACGGACTTGATATGGACGCTTGGGAGATTCCTTGGTTGTCCAGCCCGTAGCTTAGTTACTGTACTCTCTGAGCACAATATGTGATTTATAGTGAGACTGACTTTCTTAGGTAACCCTTCTTTGAATAATCACGTAGGCATGTTGTATCGCCGTACGACAGGAGGAAGGGAGGCAGACTGGATTTGTCACATCTTGCATGGGAACTGCTATATAATAGACATTATTGAATGGAAGAGAGAAGGAACAGGAAGACGAGGGAGAAGACGTAAACAGTCACTGCATTACTTTAAGGAAACAAGAAGATACTAGAATCTGAAAGAGGAAACACCAGATAGCACTGTGTTGAGAACTCGCTGTGGAAGAGGCTGTGGACCTGTCGTGAGACAGACTGCGGAATGATTATGATGATTGTGTGTTCGTGTGTTTACAACATCAGGTCTTAAAATGTAGTGGGATTATTTTTTACTCGTTTGCGCCGTTTATAGGACCCGCCATCATTCCCTGGATCTCACTGAACGTCAGTGATTGATACCAGTTGCAAGTAATGGGCCAAACAGAGTAAAGGGAATTCCTGACCGCCTGACGTCACACCGGATGACGGCAACAGATACGGTTTATGGAAATGCTTATTTTAAAAGAATTGACTACAATGAAAACTGCAGGAAAATGGCCGTGTCTGTTGTTATTCTAGCATTATTGGAAAAATACAGTTTGTATCTGTGTGCAGTGATTGCACATGAGTTCAGAATAGCAAGGAACACATGTGGAATGTGTGACTGCTGTATCAGTTCTGTTCCTTTAATTTCTTTTTCCACTAATGAAGGTGAAAGATTGTAATGCACGGCTCGTGTACAGTCACGTTGCGATCCTTCAGCCAGTTTACTGATTGAGATTATCCAGTTGATACAGTGTTGATGAATTCGAGTAAATAGATCGTGATTTTGTCTGTTATTGTTTGATAAAATGAAGTGACGGAATAACAGATCCACTTGAATAACTAAACGGGCTGGTTTTGATTCATATTATATTCATATTCATATTCCCTCGTGCAGCTGTCGAATTTGTTTTGCAAGGGAGTGGGCAGGCCACAAGCGGGCCAAAAAAGAACGTAATTAGATCTCTAAAAACCCACAAAGCATATACAACAAATTGTTTTACCACATTCGGTGTACCATATACCATATACCATGCATGAGCTTATTGGGTAGTGGGACAGGAAAAAAATATATACTTTGTTCGCCTTCGGAGTGGGGATGTAAACTCCATTGTCCAGCCCACAAAACAGCACTACTGTACAGGACGAAAACACATCTACTGTCGGATTAAAAAACATCATGTGCGCGCGGATTTGTATTTCGGTCATTTCTGGGTTTAACGACGTAGCTGGTATCCTGTCGAATCCCCATGGATTTTTTTAGGCGCGTCGACTATTAGCTTCGTCATGTCCGTCCGCATGAAACAGTTCGGCTCGGGCTGGATTGAATGTCATTAAATTTGATATTTGAGTATTTTTAGTAATCGTGTTGAGAAAATTAAAGTTTCATTAAAGTCTGACGATAATAACGGCACTGCACGTGAAGACCAGCTGACATTTCTGGCTCAGTTCTTGTAATGAAAACTGTTTCAGACAAAAGTTGCAGAGGAAACCAAAACACACGCTGTGTGTTCGGTAACTTCTTTATTAAAAAATCATGCCGTTTGTGAGATAATGTGGAAAAATATTGTAGAGCAGGGCAGGTCACAGATGACAATATGGCGCATTCGCGTCTCATGCTGGCTAAGGCCACAAACACACACTCAGTTTATGTAGTACTTATTGCTATTCCATTACAAACTGATGCACACTAACGCACCTCAATGCTACGTTATACGTACTTTTCCTGTCTTGTGTTTACTCTCTGTAGTGGATATCGGAACACCAGACGGCGGAATTGTCACGTGACTATGACCATTATAAATAAATTAATCTCTGTGACGCGCTGTGCTACATCCTGGCAGATGACTATTATAATTGGTCAGAAAGTAGCCAGCTCTTAAATGACACTGTTTTTTCTTCTAACTGAGCCGCTTCACATAAATTGTTTCGATATCTTTCGGGTCCTCACATAACCTTCTACATTGTCACTCCATCACGCATCATTTATCATGAAAAGTTTTACCCACAAACAGTTCTTTCTACAGTCTGACACACGTACGTTTGTACGTAATTTTATAGCGCGTTTCATAACAGGCATTTGAAGTTGCCAGAACATACACACACGCTGCCTCAACTGCCAACGAACGGACGCTGTGGTGCAGTGTCACCACCGCTCGACTCTGCACGGTCTCCGATCTCTGCTGCTGATGCAGTTCAAGCCAAACGTCACGCACGATCCAATTCTCTGCTTGGTTCTCCGCGTAAGTTTTGTTTTATGACGTTCGTCTTTATGAAAATCGAAATAAACCCACAGCAGTTTGTGGGATCCACTAATATCGAATTGCGTCACAATTTTTCAATGTTCTGCAATTTAAACATTCGAAACTGCGACAGGATGGTCAAACAGAGTTCCTCTATAACGCGTGCAGTTCAGATTTTTCGTCCAAACAACGCATAATAGTAAGTCTGTACAGCAGAATGCAGTCCGAAAACCTAATAGTCACGTTTGTTAACACTTTTATATGGCCAGGGCCAGTCAAAAAAATTCCCGCATTTTATGAAACCCCAAGGTTCATTACCGTGTTGCACACCCCTATTCTGGCCAGAAGAACCCAGCCCACACACCCCTATCCTGGCCAGAAGAACCCAGCCTACACACCCCTATCCTGGCCAGAAGAACCCAGCCTACACACCCCTATCCTATTGCTGCGAGATCCATTTCCATAGTATTCTCCCTTCTACACACTTTTCCTCCAAGCGGTCTCTTTCCTTCAGGTTTTGACATCAAGAGCCTATATGCAATTGTGTCGCTAGTCATGCGTTCCGTATTCCCATCTTATCGCATTCTCCTTGAGGTGGTTATCCTAGCAATATCTGCTGCGCAATATGTATTACGAAGCTCGTTATTAAATAATTCTTCCAGCCTCTAAGTTCCTGCCTCCCTCTGTATCCAACTATTCTCCTCT
>Ga0123352_10019832_pt1 | contig 10716 bp, 14 predicted proteins | sample TergutLab28metaG_FD_89700 | JGI IMG/M metagenome (GOLD analysis project Ga0123352, IMG submission 89700) | Labiotermes labralis P1 segment gut microbial communities from Petit-Saut dam, French Guiana - Lab288 P1 | ecosystem: Host-associated > Arthropoda: Insects > Digestive system > Gut ... | reverse complement strand
GGATATCTTCTTCAACGTCTTCAATCCATCTTTTCCTTGGTCTTCCTCTGATTCTCCTACCCATTGGCTTCCATTCCAATATTCTTCTAGGCATTCTCCCTCCCTCCATCCGCATCACGTGTCCTAGCGAGGCCATTCTTCTGCTTTTTATAAATCTTACTATGTCTGGACTTCCTATGAGTTCGTTCAGTTCATGGTTCTTTCTGATTCTCCAAATTCCATTTTCGTCTTGTACTGGACCAAAAATTTTCCTTAATATTTTCCGCTCAAATATTCTTAATTGTTGTTCATTTCAATTCGTTAATGTCCAGGCCTCACATCCGTATGTTACTGCAGGTCTTATTAAGGTTTTATATATTTTTAGTTTTAAACTTCTATTTAATGCTCTTGATTTCATTAGAGTTCCACATGAATAGTAACATCGGTTTCCGCTGATAATTCTTGCTTGTATTTCACAGTTGGCGGAGTTTGTTTGATTCAGTTGTGAGCCTAGGTAGGACAGTTCTTTCACACGTTTGAATTCGTATTTTCCGCATTGCAGATGGTTGCCATTAACTACTGTTCTTGTTATTTCCATATATTTGGTCTTATTTTCATTTATTAAAAGACCTCTTTCTCTTGCTTCACATTCTATGTTGCCTAGGAAGAATACTTCAAGTAAAATTCCTTTATGGATTCCTCCTCATGGAGCCATCAGGTTTTCTGGGATGTGGTTCGGTTTTAGGCCAGTGGTTCCCAATATTTCAAAAGACAGTACCTTCATCTTCAAGGGTGAAGCTACAGAAAAATATTTTTTCCTTTTGAACAGGGTTGTTGGGCTTAAACCACACACTTGTGGGATCTGAAATGTATTTAAACAGCTCCAGGTAAAGGCTCACTGGTTTCAACATCTTTTGGTGCTCCATTCAAGGCCATTAGCATGTTCTTGCATTATAATAATAAACAAAGAAAACAGTCTTATAAACCTTATTACCTGTTACGTGGTAGAAAGACAGTAAGCAAGTTTTGCACTAATTTCTGTTACTTGCCGCTTTCAGTTTGGAATATGTGATGCAGTGTAACATACACCTCACACTTACATCATAGAATAGCACTTTCTACTTAAGTATAACACGAATTTCCTCACTGAACTTTAAAGAAAGCAGCATCTACTTTTTCTTCAAGCATGTGACAATTTAAAAAATTAATGCCACAAACAGCAACTACAACAGTAAAGTGTCCATTACAGTTCTCAATGACAGCTGGAGCAATGTGTGAATTCCCCAAACTGTGTCATATAGAAGGAGGATGAGTCACGCTACTCAGATCACAGTAAGTTTGATATTCCACTAGTGTACCATGGCTAACAACTGCATGCTTTACATATGTTCTCTCCCTACTCTTGGAATGAAATCTAATAAAACTAATATGTGGTTAGTCAAAATTGATCAACTACACATCCAGTTCCTCAGAAAAGCTACCCTAACAATCATCACCATCGTGCCCAGTACAGGTTATTTATTCAGAAAAATATCACATTGAATACCTCATATATATCACATATAATCACTAATAAAACTGCTGGTCCTGTTCCCTTAATTATGAAACTGTCTCTAAGTGATGATTAGCTCTCCCTTTTCCACAGAGAAATATAAAACTGTCCATTTTGACATCCTGTCCTACATCTTGTTACACTATGCTAATTCTCTTGTTACACTGCCAATGAACCACACTTACAGAAACACCTGGAATTTTAAGTTGTCTTTGTACTCATGTGAGGCCTCAGTCAGTATTTTGCAACATGCCAGTTTTGATAAGCAAACATCCTCCAACTCAATTTTCAGAGAATAAACCCTTATCACCCACATTTAAGTACTTATTAACTATATGCAATTAGGCTCTGTATCTTTACCAACAACCTGAAGATGTGCCACCATCCATGGTGACAAGTGACATAATTAACATAGAATTGTTATTGGAACATATTAAATTGAGCAAACACAGATGAATGGTATATTGTACTTACACTGTCACTACGCATGCAAGTTATTAACTGTAATATGGTCAGTAACAAATGCAGTGTGCTCTAAATTTCACAGAAACTTCATACAGCCACATCCTCACCTTTGGGATGGTCCTGCGTATGGTGGAGGATTAGGGCGGTAATATGTGCTGCATTCCATGGATACCCTGTAAAGAGGTTTCTCAAATAGTACACTACTATAACAAACACTCTGCCACAGCCCAGGAATGCATGATGTAAGCCTAAATTAAGGCTTTCATTCACACTAGACACAGAAACACTCTACTTCGTCCATCAAAGTTTAATGATTGAACGAGACAATACTGTCCCATTAAATGTACTTCTTTGCATCATGCCCCCTCCCATCCACTTTTCTCCCCTTAGCTCAATCAAAAGAGTGGAAGCGCAAAAGAGACAGAAACAAACAAAAAAAATTTTTAATCCATCCGGGTTTACATATAATATAAACACCATTAAATATAAAATTTTACAACATAAATGTACTTACAACGTGCCCATTTAAAACTAACTTAAGCTGCCAAAGATATCCTCATGTAACCTAACTACCAGTGTTGGGATCTTCCAATCGCATAGTCACAGGCGGAAGATTACTATCAATCCTAAAGGGCCCATGCCATGGAAGACAGGGCTTAGCCAAATGTTTATGCCTAACATACATAAACGGGTGCATGCGAAGCCAAACCTACTTACTGATTTTAAGTCTGCGTGGAGACCTGTCCTCATTTTTACTGGGCTTGGACCCACTGAGGACTCTTATACAAACTCTTTCTAACCACATTCCGCCTTTGCCTAAGATCTTGCGGTGAACATTTCTGAGGTAGCAGTTCATGAATTTACCACTGCTTTAATGGTGATAGTGCCTCACGCTCATGGGTACCTGTATCCTCAATGTGAAACAGAAATCACAAAAATATGTATCACGAAACACTTGGCACCATCTGTAATAATAGCATGAGGTACAGAAAAACTGACAAAGATTCTTTCTCTCAGGGCTTTGATCATTGATCCTGTGATCACCTCTTTCACTGGTGCCAACGAAACTAATCTGCAACACATCAACACAGTATAAAAGCATAGTGTTGCCAGCCTTTTTCCATGGAAATTTGCCTACACTCAATATATTTCTGAATGCTCACTTTGGTATCTTTGTTACTTGGACTCCTGACTAGGCTTACAACATTGACCTTACATCGTCTCACTCTCTGCCTTATGTCTTTAATCATCCCTTTCAAAAAAAATGACATGCATTTTCATCTTGAAAACACTCAGACGTCCACCCAGCAACAAAGTATGAAAGCAACCAAAAAGCAGTGGCATCATGGCTGCTGGTGCCATGAAGTTTAGAAGTCCATTCTTCCTTGAATTACAGTACAATGTATCTTTAGATAAGGGATAACTAGCAACTTCCTTTTCCAAACAGTTCCTGGCATACGTATTGAACGTAACACACAGTATTTTTTACACATAAAGGTAAAGGTAAAGTTCAGCCTATAACAGGCCACGAAGGCCCAGGCGTGGAGGTATAGCTCTACTCTTTCTTGAACCTCGGCGCTAGATGGGGGTTGGTGGTCAATGCCATGCCCCGGTTGCTTTCCCCCCAGGATAGAACCATTACCCATTGTATAGGAGCCTGGTTGGGCCCCTGGGCTGGTCTGGATGGATGTGGAAAATCTCGCCCCCCCTCCCCCCCACTGGGATTCGATCCCCGGACCGTCCAGCCCACAGGCAGTCGCTATAACGACTGCACTATCCCAGCCCACCTCTTTGTTACACATACCATTTTAAATACAAATATCTTGTATTTAATTATATTCATATAATTTTATATATATGTTATGTGTATATATTACATGTATGTGTGTGTGTGTGTGTATATGTATATATATATATATATATATATATTGCCTATTTTCACTACACAATGTGAGGTAACTGTAGAAGGTGTTACACTGTAGAATGCACATCATGGCAAAGACACAAAGTTGTTGAAATTGGTAGGCTCGCACAAGGAAAGGGGAGGGAAACTTTTCAGGTTTCCCAGGAATCCAGTGTAGTATGATTGTAATGTAGGACAGATGTGTCTGACACAAAACTGACAAACTAGTCATAATGAAAATTACCTGTACTACATTTGTGACTGTTCACTTAGGCAAAATGTGACTGTGCTCATTCAACTTATCAGGCATGAATACAGTTTTGTGAGAAAAGTACCTTGCTTTCAACATACTTCACCATTTTCTCTCAAGTTTGCCACTTTCTGATTTGGGCACATTTAGCAGTAAGACCATGATTTACATCTTTACAAATGTTACATTGATGCAAATATTGCTAATTATGACCATTTATTCACAAGCCATACGACCCACTTTCACTGCCATACGGAATTCATTAACACTGTTATAAAAAATTGACCCCTATGTGGTCCGTGAATGTAATATAATGTTAGATTAATCTTATGGAGCAAATTCTGTGACTATTCTTTTTGACCTCCCATAGCTCTGATTGGCCAGATTTCCCGCAACTTTTCAACATAAGCAACAAATTTAAATCTCACCCACCACTTCAGCATCCACATGAACCAGATTCAGTCACCCTGAAGATGGTGGTAGTATGTTCCACCGAAACATTGGAAAACACATCTACCGCATGGAATATAGACCCAAAAGAAGACCATCAACTGATCAACAAAAACCACGAAGACATAAAAACATACAAAACTTACTTGTGCACACATTTATCCAAGGAACTTGGAATATAAATTGCACATCAAAATAACCAATTTGTACTGAGGAATCATAATAGATGAATGAGACTGTTTATCCTGTTGAAACAATGGACCTGAAATGGGGTAATCCATTCAAAGAATTAATTGAGGATGGTGAATATGATATGATGTACTGGCCACAAAGGGTTTGTAAAAGAACTTCCAGTTTGGAAGGAAAACAAAGGGAAAAATCCACTGAAGTCACCATGAAAAGCTATGTACCAGCTTCCTTACGAGTCTGGCAAAAACAGTGCATTATTACAAATTAAATTTCCTTAAACTTCACCATTTAGGACACTAATGTGTGGTGCTACTGGCACAGTTCTTTACCAGATAATTAAATTTTTCTTAAATATTATGACGTACAGTTCATTAATTGTTTTTATGCTAGGGGAAGCAACGGGTTAAAATGTATATAGCAAGACCCACATCAAGTCCCTCAAATGTCATCATTTTTACTGGCAACATATCACTGGAAGTAGCACAATCTGTGTCATGGGTACCGCCACCTCAGAAGCACAGTTTTCTCACCTGACAGAGAGAAAAGAGTACTTATAAAGGCTAGTGAACTGGAGTTGCAGGATACATGTACACGTTTGGTTTTTGTACTGTCCGTATGTATTATGACAAAAAAGATACCCAAAACAGGGAAGAGTGTTGGGAGTTCATTACTAATCACTCTCCCACACCATTCTTCTTTTGAAAATACATGGACTATGGACTATAACTGAGCTTATCAGTAATGCAGCAACAGTTTCAGGAGGTATACCAACTATGAAGTCTGACAATTAAATAACGAGACTGAAACTACTTACACTATTTAAACGTATGTGGTCCCTTCCAAAAATATCCAGACTGGTATTATTTCTCTGATATGAACAGGCACCAATGGACGCGGTGTCTTCAGAACATATTCAAATGTGTCTCGACCTGTTCACACTCAGCACCCTCAATCAAGCTTTTCTCAGATAAAGAAAGGGAGTATTTGTGTCATTGTTGCATCAGAATGACCGATATAATGGAATGAGTGTGCAATGGGTTTGTTAAAGAGTACAGAAAAATTGCACACAAACATGAGGTAAGATTAAGATGGATTTTGGAGAGGATTCAACGAGCTGTACTCACAAGTGAAACATGGCGGCTGGTGTAATGAACCAGGACGTGGATGCAAAATTTACTTATGATAATCCTGAAAGTTGTGATCTGAGATGTCTGTCCTGTATAAACTTGAAAATGGAGTTGTTTAGAGCCACATTTGAATTAATATCAATGACTGAAATTGTAAGAATTCTAGAGGAACAGATGGAAGTAAAGCACAGAATGCATGGTGTTGATTCTACGCACATGTCTAGCCAAGGGTCACCGAAATTCAATAATTGGTCTCAGGTCCCACAACATAATTTAGTGGAAGACAAAACTGTGGTTAATAGTCTTTAAAAAATCAGCTACATCAATGTATAATCATTCTGAAACATTACATAACCAACAAAGATCAATGGGTAATACAACATCAGTGCAGAACCACATCGTACACCATAAACATACCATCAAGATAATATGGGGAATGGTGTTGCATTGCTCAGGAACAAGAAATTAAAGGGTTAAGCTTCTGACAAAGAAATCTCATTCAGCAATACCAATGAACAGTTAAAAATGATCCCAGTCATTGTGAATGGTTTTACAGCATACAGTAACAGTTTTGAAGTACCATCTATGGAAGACATCAATACTATAAAATGACAGTGATACAGTGCTAATTAATAATAAGAAGAAAAATAAGTGTAAATATAGTGCTCCAAACACACTCAGTGTTAAAAGTGACAGTGAAAAACACTTGTTAGTCATTGTGGGTGATAGTCATACAAGAGGATGTGCAAGCAAAATTAAAGACATCCTTAACAAGAATTTTAATGGTACAGGTTTTGTAAACCCTGGTTCTAATACTTTTACACTGGCAAATTATGCTCTACAGACACATTTGGAAATCTGACAAAAAATGATGTTTTAGTGTTCTGGGGGTGGGGGGTACAAATGACATGGACAAGAATAATGCTATGGAAGAAATGAATAGATATAGATATTAAAATTGGTAAAAGAAAACAGTCATACAAACATTATTCTGATGTGCATTCCTCAGAGGTATGATCTTCCTGAATGGTCATGTGTGAATACTGAAACTGAGTCCTTAAATACAAAACTAGGTAAAATTATGAAGAAAATCCCAAGTATGTAACATTTATGAAAACGGATTCTAATTGAGAATACTTTATGAGACATGGTCTCCACATGAATATGACAGGCAAAGAAGTATGTGCTCAACAAATTGCAGCCACTAGTATTGCACTTTTTCAAGGAGAGAAAGATAATAGGAATATTAAGAGAAACAACATGGAAAATTCCACACCAATGATGACAAAAATATTTGGAAAATCTTTTCCTAAAATTAGACTAACTAATACAAATACTAATGAAATAGAAAAAATTATTAATTCAATATAATCCAAAAAATTACATGGATATGATGAAGTCTCCATGAGAATTTAAAAAAAAGGTCCTCCTTTTATTATTTCCCCCTCATATTATATTTGTGTGGGCCCGGTAGCTCAGTCAGTATAGTGACTGACTAGGGGCTGGACGGTCTGGGATCGATTCCCGGTGGGGACAAGATTTTCCGCCCATCCAGACCGGCCCTCGGGCCCACCCAGCCTCCTGTACAATGGGTACCAGGTCTTTCCTGGGGGTAAAGTGCAGCCAGGGCATGCTGCTGACCACTCACCCCCTTCTAGTGCCGCGGTCATGGAAGAGTAGAGCTATACCTCTACCCACCCTCTGGGCCACATCAGGCCTGTAACGGGAACACTTTACCTTCATTATATTTGTAATAAGGCATTATCAACAGGAATTTTCCCTTCATGTTTAAAATACTCAGTTGTAAAACCTCTATATCTCAAAGGTATTGGAGGAGGATCTATTCAACAGTCTTGTAGCTCACTTCAACAATAATAAAATTATGGTAACTGAATAATATGGATTTTGGTCAAATTCATCGACAGAAAAAGCTGCTTTTGTCTTAATGTATGAAACATTAGAAGCTTTAAATAAAAAAAGATTTGTGGGGAGTAAATTCTTTGATTTCAAAAAGGCATTTGATAGTATTAATCATGGCATTTTATTAGCTAAATTACAATTTCATTGAATTACAGACAGAGCATATAACTTAATCAATACATATCTTGAAAACAGATATCAAAGAGTGAATGTAAGTAATGATTATTCGAATGAAAACAATCTCTACAATTGGGGGAAAGTAAATTATGGTGTACCTCTTGGATCGATCCTAGGTCCCTTGCTGTTTCTAATTTATAATAATGATTTGCCTAACATTATTTGCTGATGATACAAGTCTCCGTGTCAATAACACCGATCACACTATATTTGAGAACGATTATTACAAAAAAAAATTCACAAATGGATTAATACTAACTTGTGCTCGTTAAATTAAAGAAACCATTTTATACAATTTTTTTTACAAAAACAATTCTTTTAATGAACTGCATATTGAACAAAACAATAAATTAATAACTAACACCTCTAATTTAGAGTTCCTAGGAATTATGAATATAATACATTATCCTAGAAGGGTCACATAGATAAAACTGTACCTAGATTGAGCCAACTGGAGTAGTCAAACCGTTTTTATTGCAAGATGTACTTACCATGATTTATTATGCTTACTGTCATTCAGTAATGACTTATGGACTGTTATTCTGGGGGAACTCCTCACATAGCACAGAAGTTTAAAGATTACAAAAGAAGTAATTAGAATTTTGATGGGGGTCAGAAGCAGAGATTCCTGCAGAGAATTTTTTTAAAATTTTAGGAATATTACCTTTAATGGCTCAATACATATATTCTATAACTATGCTCGTTGTCAATAATAGAGATTACTTCAAAGAAAATTCTAAATTATGACATTAATACTAGAAATAAAAAGAATTATTTCAGCCGCAATCAAATTCATACATCTATCAAAGGGGTCCTCTTTATGCTGGCATCAAGACAAATAACCTTCCTATTCAAATCAAGCTGTTGTCCAGTAATTTTAATCAGTTCAAAAGAGCTCTTAAGGATTTCTTACAGTTACATTAATCTTATACTTTAGCTGAATATTTAAATCATAATAAGGACTAAACACGTATGTATTATATTCTACTAATGTTTGAAATTTATATCAGAATCTTATTGTAGAGGTTCATGAATTATCTTCGAAGTTTGTGATGTTTTATTGTATTGCTAAATCATGACTATGACAATTTCTATTTATTGTACTTGGAATGAGATGTATCATTACAAATTCTATATCCTTAGGTTGCATTTCCAGAAGTGGATTAATCGAAAACTCAATAAAAATAAAGGGCAAACATCTGTGGAAAGCAATGAAAGTTCCAGACGACTGTCAATGAGCAGGAACAGTGAACTGATTGATAAAGTGTTTCCTCTGTTCAAAGGTTATGGGAGATAATCAGAGAAATCTCAGAAGAAGTAGGTATTTCAATCAGTTTGTGTCATTCAATTGTAACCCAAGATCTGGGTATGAGATGAGTGGCAGCGAAGTTCATCCCCAAGTGCTGACTGCTGAAAAGAAGGAGAATTGCTTGTTCACAGCCACCGAATTGCTTCAATTTGCATAGTCAGATGCAGACTATTTAGGAAACATTATCACTGGCCAGAAAACATGAACCTATGGCTACAATTCTGAAACAAAGGTCCAGTCATCGGTTTTAAAACTCTTTTGTCCCAATGGCAAAAGAAAGCTCGCTAAGGGCAAAGCAAGGCAGAAGTATTGCTCAGAGTTTTCTTCCAACAAGATGGTGCTGTGTGTCATAAGTTCATTCTAGTGGGTCAAGCAGTAAATAAGGATTATTATTTATACTATCTGTGGTGTCCCTGTGATGCAGTATGCCGCAAGTGACCAGAAATGTGGTTATCAGTGGATTGGCAAATCCACCACAACGCACCAGCGCACTTGTCTCAGTTTGTGCTACATTTCCCAGTCAAAGATGAAATTGCAAAAGTGCAGCAACTTCCATATCCTCCTCACCATGCACAGTGTAACTTTTTTTTATTAATTTTCCAAGATCAAACTGCATCTGAAAGCGAGATCTGACGATTTGGAAATCATAAAATTAAATATGATGCAGAAAATTATGTCGACATAAAAATGGACTTCCACAAGTGTACTGAATGATGGTAAAACTACTGGAATAAGTGCATGAAGCCACAGGGTTATCACATGGAAGTTTACTGCTTTAAGAACTACAAGTCCCGGAACCTTTTTGAACAAACTATGTACATAAAGACAGCATACATGCCTGTGCACGCACGTATGCTTACTCATGAATGCACACTAGCTTTAAATAATTGTTGTTACCTTCAAAGTGCTCATGTTCTTTCTACACTCATTCAAATGTCTCTGAACTGGCTCAAAATATCAATGATCGCCAGTTTTGTACTTCCATCACTATCACAAAATATTTTCAAGTCATCTGAAATAAGACACCATCAAAAAGGTTTTTGGTTTTAGAAACATTAAAAGGCATATAAGACTAAGTTGGGCAAGTATGGTACACTCAGTCGAACAAAAATCCATCGGCCTGCAATTTTCTAAGCCCCAAACTGCAAGTCATGTGATGTACAGTTGCCATCATAATTTGAGTCTTTTTTTTTTCCACATATTTGTGCATTTGTGGCGTTTCTCTGTCTTCCATTCATTACAATCATTTTCACCGCGTATATATTATCTGAAAACAACAATACATTTGCTTAATTTCAAATTAAAACATTAATTAAACTACATTAGCTTTCCCAGGCACGAGGCTAGCTAGCTAGCTTTGCTGCTAAGGATGGATGAGTCGACCGGACCGTTCCG
>Ga0123352_10019830_pt1 | contig 10717 bp, 7 predicted proteins | sample TergutLab28metaG_FD_89700 | JGI IMG/M metagenome (GOLD analysis project Ga0123352, IMG submission 89700) | Labiotermes labralis P1 segment gut microbial communities from Petit-Saut dam, French Guiana - Lab288 P1 | ecosystem: Host-associated > Arthropoda: Insects > Digestive system > Gut ... | reverse complement strand
CGAGTGAGCATTAATATAATCGCTCCTATCTCGAAAACCTGATGACCTATGGTACAGGTGCTGGAGCCACGCATCTATCAAAAACATACTAGTATTTCGACACGGGGAAAATGCAGCCTAGCGGCTCCCTCGGCCGAGACTCTGACCGCCAAGACGAAGTGGGATTCATCACTCGTTGGAAGAGACTTAGCACGCGTAGGGAAATGCAGCTCTTTGATCGATTATGTAGTGACATATGTAACTTGCTGCTATACTTGTTGCCGGGCGTCAGATTGCAGATCAGGTTTACAAAAGCCCGATCGAACTTCTAACTGATGAATAAGATTGTCGATTAGCAAACTGTTTTCAAATGTTTGGACCCTCAATTACTGGTCAGGCTCCTCAGCCCGTAACACACTATATTGCTGGCTCACAATTCGACACCGAACAAGGTGAGTCTCGCATGCTATATCCTGACGAGAGTCAACTCAAGACGTTCGCATTCTCAGCCGGATCAAAATCACTTTCAATAGACGACGTGACCTGGGTCCCATCCCAAAAGTCTCTTGTTCACCATGGTTAAGAATATAGATTTTATCGGTTCGTTGGACAGCAACCCGTACAAATTTCAGCATTATGACATCTGTGGTCTTTCGTTGTTTGTGAACAGGAAACATTTCCCTAACGATGGTCTAACTCTGGGCATGGATCATGAAAAGACGTCCATCATGGGCTACAGGACGCTTTTCGAGGCGTCCGGCATACATCACTCGAACACAGGACTGCACATAACACACGATATGTATATAAACGGCTATTTCATGTTACTCTTCGACATCAAAACTGATAGGGGCGCGTCGGAAAGTCATAAGTCTCACCCCGACAACGGCAATATCAGAATCAAATTGAAATTCAATAAACGTCTCCCCGAGGCGATCAGGTGCCTGTTGAACCCAAAATTCGATAATTCGGTCCTACTAGATTTTCCGCGTAACGTCACGACCGACTACTAATGAACACCGTGCAGATACTGTGTAATACGTGACGTCAGCTGATTACTCCACGTGTTCCCCTCCGATCACCTACCACAATTAATTACGCAAACCTCCACCACCGTCATCATCAGTGCCGATCCCACCACAGGGAGAGGTTCACAATGGCTAGACGTGCACTTCAGACCAAAATATTCGAGTGTCTGCTACTTTGATTAATATGGCATTGTACCGCTCATACCCACAATTCAAGCGTTCATTATATCCAACTGCAAGACCTGGGACAATAACATTCGATAGCTGCAGGGCCTGACGACAGACGTCTGCGGCAAGTACTGCTATCTGTTCGCCGTCTATGTGGATCGGGGTTGTCACCGAAACAATTTATCTCGCTATTCGATGCTTGCAACAATGAAGAACGGCAGGTGGAGCGGTTGTTCACTGCCGAATTCGGAGCCCAGACGTCACGTGGCGTTTGTGGTCAATGCTGCCGCAGCTGCCTATAAAAAGGTAAGTACTTTGCCGATTGTAATTATTCCTACTCTAAAATGCCTGGAGGCAGGGATGTCGTGATTGAATCCGAGTTCTTGCGGGGGCGCCAGAGTGAGACGGTCGTCAAGGAATTTGCGTGGCCAGCCCCGCCGCATACAAGACGTTCCGTTTCAAGAGCCCCTACAAGATGGCGAATCACGGTTCGTCAGAGAATGGCCTAAATTTGGTCGACGGACATATCGAACATAAAGAATTGTACACTATTATTACAGAGGCCGTGGCCGGTTTCGCACACCTCCACGCCTACGGCGACTCTAAATCCACACTCCTCGCAGGACTGACGCGAAGGGCGATCCATAACTTACAGGATCTCGAGTGCCCCCCACCCGTCTCTTGCAATCAAAAATGCTGGTGTAAATTGTCATGTCAAAAGTTTCCCAAATTTTCTTGCGCTACCAGAACCGCGCATTCCCTCTAATATTGGTTAATGTACAATCTGCAGAAGAAAGATTTTGTCCAATGTCCTACTGAAATGACACGTCATACTTCCCAATTTGTTTCAGCTGTATAAAAACTGGATCGATCACTTCCCACATCATTCTGCTCCCTGCTGCTGCGATGGCTACTAGTCTACAACAACAACCTGCGAAGAAGAAGCGCGCCCTGTAGCAGCCGTTGCTGCTGCCGGACACCTCGTCCGACATCTGTCGCTACTGGCCTGCCAGTCCAACATTCGATACCCAGAGAGTGTTGCTGAGGCGTCTATTTTTCATCAGCTCGTACAGGACCAAGTACGTTGTCTGACGGTTTCTACCCTGCACGCGTCTATCAGCCACTGGTGGAATTCGGCGCCATACGGAGGGAAAGGTCGAATTCCATCTTTCACAAAGACGAGAATATCGACACGCTGGCGGACTGTCTACCCAAGATGCTCGGTTCAATCTGCATTGGAGGGACCGGTGCAGGGTGCGTGAGTTGTGTCTTCCGCCTATCACCGACTAAAAACTTCGGATCGGCAAGACCGTCTTTCGGCACGCAGTACATTAGCCCAACTATAATAACCCACAATATCTTGCGCGAATATTTCACATAGTGCAACAACAATTGCGTGATTACAATACCGCATTGCCGGATCTACTGTCGTATGTGACATCGTCCGTAACTTCAGTGACGTATGTCGAACCTGTGCCAAACGCCAGTGACCTCATAGACTATCGTCATCTGTTAGTGGACCTCGTAAAATTTGTATAAACATGTATCACTACTGCTTATCTGAATTTAACTAAATTGTGTGTTTTCATGAAGATCACTGCATATATTAATAAAATAAATATTCATTGCACTTTCCTATGTTTCTCGACACACCACCCTGCAGAACGCCTTCCTCACAAATGAGCAACCGCAGCAGCAACCACCTGCACGGATACAGCAGCAACGACTACCCCGTAGATGAAGCCGTGCATTAATTCTCTCTCGAGTGTTGGGTTACGCACATGTTCCAGGATGTTTATCTCAGGAATGCAAATGCGTAACATCGCTTACCTTCACATACAGAGCTGTGTTTGAAGTGCTCTACTTATGGTTTTCGAATGCAAGGGTCGCACATGCATTAATAATAGTAATCGTGACTATCTTCCTGCCTTGCCGATCATTATCTACTCTTGCGTTCGCCATTACTAATGCATGAGCTACCACATTTTTCTCTGACACCCTGGCATTCGTCGGCCGCGAGCAGAAGCACTTCAAACAAAAGAATCGTGTTTGTGAACGTAAGCGATGTTTGCTTAAGCGCATTCGTGATGATCATGCTGCAACATGTGATTTGGCCTATAAATTCAATTCAATTCACTGAGTTATCATGTACAAACTTCACCTACCTCCAACACGCTTCGTCTTCACAGCTTCAACACACACACATAACACCTCCTGTCTACATAGAAGCAGCTTCTTTCATGATGCACACACAGGCTATGATGGGGTGTAACACACACTAGCAGGTTCCTTCACAACGCACATACAGGCGTCCACCACAACAATGCTATGAGGAGGTGGGGTTCCTCTAGGGTTACGTTTTATACACACCCCTAAGCGTCTGATCCCCTTCCCTCATTCGACATATCTCGAGACCATGATTGGGTCTATGTTACGTCAGTGGCTTCAATCTTAGATGTCTGCGTCATCTTGTGATATCACCTTCCTACCTGTATGTCTATAGGTGTGCGCATGACTTACTGCTATAGCAGAAAAAGGCACGCTCCTGCACGTGTTTAATTTCCCTTAGATAAGCGCAGCCACTGTTAAGGTGAACGTGCTTAATTACTCCTCTAACTGAGTCGGGGGAACCCTGCGCGTGACTTATTGCACTAGCAACTGTTTTTTCCCAGACCACCGATGCATTTCATTACTCATGGACTGCCACAGGGGTGACCATCACACTTGCCTTCCGCCTCTTGACGTACATATACCTAACTTTTTCCTTAGGCGAGTGCGAAATTTTACCATGCCACTTTTTGGGGAAAACTTAACTTTTTTTGTGTTTTCATACGGTCTATCACGTCAACTTTCGTACTTATCGTGCACTCAAATTTGTATTCATCCATTTTTACTACCAATTCTGACGATGTCAAATTAACCTTCGCTTCATTCACGCCTCAGAAGCACGCGGGGTACCTTCTCTCTTCTCCTTACCATGCGTTGCGGTACGTCCCGGTCCTCTACCAGTCCGCAAGGCGGCAAGCCTGCGATAAGTGTAAGTTTTTATTTCCAAACTTAACGCCCGCCTCCAATCACGACATCTGGCGGAGAGATAGGTCCCGTGCTAACAATCTATCCGGCGGACGGGCTTGGGCGCAGGGGCTCCGAAGCTCAAGAACAAGTAGTGCCTTGACCGTACTTAGGGCCTTCCCGCACTACACTCAACGCTAAACACATGGCGGGACGCAGCTGGACGGCGGCTGCCAACCTTGATAAAAATATATGATTTTCAAACGCCGATCCTTTTTAATATTCTTATGCTAAAGAAAGAGTAATGCCTAAACCGCTCTTGGGACCTTCTTGCACATGGGGACACCAAGCCGGACGGCGGATGTTTTTTAGTTACCTCGGTTCATCAAAGTCAAACGCCGATCTTTTTAATAATATTATTTTGCTAAAGAACGAGTAGTGCCTGGACCACACTTAGGACCTTCTTGCACTAGGCCCCGGGGACCAAGCTGGCCGGCGCAGCTGCCAAACTCATTACATTACCTCGGTTAATAAAATCCGATTCTTTTTAATATTACGCTAAAGGACGAGTAGTGCTTGGACCGCACTTAGGCCCTTCCTGCACTGGGCCCTAGGGACCAAACCGGTCGGCAACTGGCAACCTTTGTTAAAGCCAAACGCCGATTCATTTTAATATTATTATGCCAAAGAACGAGTATTGCTGGGACCGCACTTAGGAACGTCTTGCACCAGGCCCCGGGTCCAAGCTGGACGGCGGCTGACAACCCGATTACATTACCTCAGTTAATTAACGACAATCTTTTTAATATTATTATGCTAAATAAGGATTAGTGCCCGGGACGCACTTCGGACCTTCTTGTACCAGGCCCCGGGAACAATCTGGACGGCGGCTGCCAACCTGATAAAGAGTCATTCGCCGATTCTTTTTAATATTATTATGCTCCAGAAGGAGTAATGCCGGGGTCACACTTACGCTCTTCTTGCACGGGACCCTGGGGACTGGGTTCGGCGAAGGGGCTACGAAATCACACTTTCCCTTTTACCTCACCTACACTCATTCACTTCTTTCGACTTAGGTTACTCTTGAACCAAACACGGCTTACTTTATTTTACACATTAAGGCGACCGACCGGACCTCCAGCATTATTACTCTGGATATTGATGGTTATTTACTGGGAAATGTGGTAACTCAGAGTTTGTGTGCTCTGCTGGTGCAAGGTTTTAGTAGATGAAATGGAACATTTAAAATTTAATCGAAAAAATGTCGGTGCGCTTCAAATAGTGTAGGCCAAATATAGTGAACTTGAGGATGACCTGTTGCGAGTCGAAACATTTTGTCCCCACATTTCATGAACAGTTGAATTATATCGATTTTCAAGTAATATTGTAATTGATAATAATGCCACTGTTACTGTTGTGTGTGTGTGTGTGTGTGTGTATCTGACTCCAGTACACATACAAAATGTGTATTCTTGAATAAAAATGCAGACTTCTACATACAGTACAAAGTTACGCATTAAGAACAATAAATGATGTTTGCGAATATACCACAATGTAAGCTGTGATGTCACAGGAACCTGTGCCTTACCTGTGTAAAGTGCTAGCAGGCAGAATGAAGTAAATCGCCTACCCTGCATGTTGAATTGCCACACAACGGTCATGGGTTACGGGGAATGTGACCACTCGGTTTGGGGCAGGATATGAAGAAGTACAGACAGATCAATAATGGAATGCAGAGGCACAGGACCGGGTTTTTCTCCACTTGATTCTTTCAGTGTAAAACACTGCCACCATTCTGTCAGATTCAGACCCACTGACACAGCTGTGCAGCGATTCCACCGACCCCTGATATTTACTCCTCAGCAAAGCTAAACCTTAAAACGTCTTTGTTAACCACCTAAATGGATACAGAGTAGAGGAGGTAAGGCTCCACTGATTCTTAACCTAGACACTGTGTGGAGTATGCGGTCGGCTTCTTCACCCTCAGGGAAAGAGGTCCAGGTACCCATGTAATGGTACGCTGGCCTGGACTGTTTGATATGGAGAAAAATCTCTCTTGCTTTTACTGAGAATCGAAACATGATTACTAGGTTTTCAGTCCGTGGCCTAGTCACTATATTGACTGAGCTTTCTGTTCTGATGTTCCTCATTAATTTTTTTCTAAAAAAAACCAAGATAGAATTAAAAGCTTATTTTTAGGCTATTAGTGTTAAAGTTCGATTGAAAATCAAGGAGGGTCATTCCTTCCACATTGCATTTCCTTTACTCCTTTACCCTCTTTCTTCACGTCTTTCAATAGTATTCCCTTCATTCATAACCAGGCCTGTGTTATTAAATGCATTAACATGAGTATTATTATTATTTAGTTCTTTAAAACGTCTGTGCATCTAGGTGAAAAATATAGACAGCGCAGATGTACTTGTAGGTAACTCTAATCAGTACTTTGTTACTTACATACGGGGTGTTTCAGGAGGAATCTGCCATATTTCTTTGGTTAATTTACATCAATATAACCTAGGACACCTATATCCAAAGTTGAACGGTTATGGGGATCATGGCGCAGAAATTGTAGTTATCTTGCAGTTCTACGTACTGTACATGTTGAAAATGATGTGTTACTCATATGTGTACACTGTTCAAGCCCATCCTTTAGCCAGTAGCTCAGCCAAGCCAGATTACCTGCATTAAAATTAAAAAGTTAATGATAAAAATAGGCAAAATGACTCTCCTGGCAACTCTGTATTGAAACAGTCTAACATGGCTGGGACATTGATAATGACCCCCATGCACATCGTTGGTACTAATACATGACTCTCATCAATCGATAACAAAACCCACTTCTATTCAACCTTTAGTATTTTCTTGTACTTACAAAACCACCTACACGTACTGACACGTTTTAATGCTAACTATTTCATTATCCTCAGCGTCATCCTAACACATAGTCATTCATAGTATCCTGTATTATATGCACACGTTTCTGTATTCTTCACTGCTTTTTCCCCTGCTGCACCTTTGATATGCATTTCTGTTCCATTTATTTCCCTCTTTGTAACGCACACCTGTAAAACTGCCATTTTCACTTATTGGTTGCTGTACTTATATCCACGACAGAAGCAACAAGTGAACAAGATACAATAAGTTAAATGAAACACATGTAAACAAGTAGCCTGTGCATGCAACAAGGGAAACCAAGTGCAATAGTCTGCACTATGAACACAGGAAATGCAATAAATACAACCACCTACAAATGGCAAGATATGTAAACAAGGAAGATAATGCTACCCTCAGCAGCAAAATGCAGTCAAAACACAGGACATATTAATATAGGGTGTCAGTAAGTACAATAAAATATTAATTTAAATAAATTTTATGCACATCATAATTTCATGACTGCCCCCTCATTTCGTTTTCATCAGACCCATATATAAATGTGAAATTCTGATATTGCGGAGTAACTTCTCCATATGTTTGACAAAATTGTGCACAGGTGAAGAAACTTTTCACTGACAGCTGTCCTTACTCCCCTTATTGAAATATAGTGTACTAAAACTAAAAAAACTGCATGGCCTTAGTCCGCACGCAAACTATACTCACAGAGCGGCCACTGCCGGTCGGCGAAGTTTGTTTAGGAACATGTTGTCTAGGAATATCATCAATGAGAAATATCTTTCAATCACAGATTCAAATTAATGACTATTAAACACACATACACATTATGATTCATTTTTAAACAATAACAATTCATTTTCGTCACTCATATACTCTATAATACCAAAAATGTTATTTCATCCTAAGTGTAACACATTTGACTAAAACAAATGATCATTCAACACAGCTAATTTTTATCAGAATGAAACTCTTGTTTCCGGTCACTCAATCCATCATCAGATGTATATAGTCTTGAAATTTATAGGAAAATTTGATTATGTACTAGCCATCTCAAAACTTGTGGGTTACCACAAGTTTACAAGAAATTTTCTTCTTATTCTTTTTGGCATTAAAATTCTTGATGGATTTTAACCTCTTCCACAATTGTCCTCTGATATTCTCAATCTTGTGACTTAGGTCTTCAATTCCTTATACTTGTAAATTATTGATCATGCAGTGTTGTCTCTGTCGTTCCATCTGGTTTCCATTTTCAGAAAGATCTCGAGATACATATTTTTTGAGGAGTGAGGTTGTCAACCTCATGTCCAAACCCATAACTTAGAGGACTGGGTCATCCTGTTTTGTCTGGGTAATCACCTTGACTTGTTGGGCATGGAAGGCCCTACCAGTAACTATGCTACGGCCAGCATAGCTCTCAGGATCATATGACCATGCAAGCCCCACCACTACATCAAAGTAAGGGAACTTCATTGGGGTGAAGAGAATATTAAAGTATAAAATCATATAAAATTAAGAAAAATTATACAAAACTGGATGCAGAATAACAACTGGTCATAAACTTGCTGACTGTTCTAGGATGTGTGATGAGGAAGTTAGAATAAAAAGTTATAGGAATGAAAGTTAAAAAAATACATATATATATAAACAAAGTCGAAATATAGGCTACTTGAGTGGAACTGGTGTTGTTGTATAGACACAAATGCAGAGCAAAATAGCAAATACATAATGCAGAATGTGTTGAATTATTTGTCATAAATTTTATTATATTTGTTTTATCTAGATTTCGGATTATATTAATAGAAGAAATCCACTTCATATAAAAGAAATAGCGAAGTCTGACACTGAACAGAAATTTTCAAATTTTTGTAATTACGATACCAGTGTCATCAACAAAGGAAAGTTATGTATATGTTATGAACAACAGAGGCCCTAGAAATGATCCTTGGGGAACTTTATGTTTCAATGTACACCAGTAAGTGAAAAATTTTGAGTTGTGTTACATGATTGTACTTCAACTTTCTTTCTTCTATTAGTTCAAAAGGACATGAAATTGCTCGAATACTCAAATTATGCACAAATGTGATCACATGAAGAAAATCTCACATGACATAAAGAAAATTAACTACATACTGATATATGCACATAAAACTAATAATGTGTTTATGTAGAGACAATTCTTTAGAACCCTGTACTGTTGTGAATAACGTGAACATTACGCAAATCAGTGGAAGAAAGTAATATCACTTAATTTCTACATATATTTCTGAATGTAGTACACTATACTTTTGTCAAGACGGATGTGTACTGGAGTCAGAGACATCTGTACCACAATTATATTTGCCACAGTTGAACTCACGTTATTTTTTTGAAGTATAATGTTTGATGAAGTTCACATTAGTGCCTGCAACACACACACACTCTCTTCCATCACTTCAATAAATCATTAATATTTTTCATACTGGGCTTCATAAGTCATTATGACAGCATTGTGTTATGTCACATGGATCATGATGCTTACAGTGAACATTGCTTATAGGGGGGAAAAAAATAAGGCATTACTTTTATACTGACTTACTTGTGTGACAGAATTTTCATCTTCCTCTTGGTAGCCCTCTGCCTACTTGCTTCACTCACTGACTTGTTTGTTTGTTTGAACCACTATGGATTAGCAAATCTTGTTGTACCTCTCATGACACAATCTACTATTTTTTGGCTGTGTGGCGAACAACCAGAAAATCCAACACATTTAAAATCAACTCCCTCCTTGATGGCAACTCTCATCTTCTCTTGAACTGACCCCACATGAGCAACTTTTACCATTTTAGACATAAGCAGAAATACAGAAGCACTTGCAGTCTCTACCAGCTTCTTGGAAGGAAAAGTTGGAAACTGTCTGCCTCATGCTCTTTGAATATATGAAAGCATTGATTGCCAACAATATTGGGGATGTGAGACGTGTCTTACAGTCATCACAGTTGATGCCATGTAACATGTCTGGCAATGAAACCACCGACATATGTTACTGACAAGGGTTTCGTGTCACAATTGAGCACTTCTTCCTGCTACACTTGGCAACATAAATAGGAACTACATAATCTGTTCCAGTACCATGATTTGTGGATGGAAGTGGTTGAGAAGCATGAGATTCCTCTACGTAAGACCGTAGATTTTCCTGAAGCTGAGTCTTATCATCCTCACAGTTAGTGTTAATCAGATCCCTAAATGAAAGTACACTGATGATAGTAGTCTTTAGGAAATCACAAACTGCCCCAATGTTTGGTTATTGTTTGAACCACAGTGCAAACATATAACACCATGTGTTTTCAAGGGGATCCTGCTTGAAGTCTCGGGTCTCAAGGTACTTCAGACCAGCCTTTTTCAACATCCTCCACACACACACTGGATAGCACAAACAATAATCAGCCTCACCTTTTGTGATGGAGGAGGTTTGTTAAAGGCAGGTTTTCCATCCTTGAAGAAGATCCAGCTACTTAACCCCATACCAGTCTTGGATCAGAAACCATATGAGGACTGTTAGGGGTGAGCATGCCTGTTGCAACTAAACTTGTCTGCTTGTTTGGAATTTGTTCTTTGTTTGCTGCATGTCTTGTAACTTGTTAAATAAAGTGTTTGTAGCT
>Ga0123352_10019829_pt1 | contig 10718 bp, 7 predicted proteins | sample TergutLab28metaG_FD_89700 | JGI IMG/M metagenome (GOLD analysis project Ga0123352, IMG submission 89700) | Labiotermes labralis P1 segment gut microbial communities from Petit-Saut dam, French Guiana - Lab288 P1 | ecosystem: Host-associated > Arthropoda: Insects > Digestive system > Gut ... | reverse complement strand
GGTGGCGGACGCTTGTGAGTACGGTAATGAACCTTCGGGTTCCATGAAATGCGGGGAATTTCTTGACTAGCTGCAAACCAGTTAGCTTCTCAAGAAGGACTCTGCACCATGGAGTAAGTAAGCAAGTAAGTAAGTAAGTAAGGCATATAGTATAGGAAGATATATATCTTATATGTATGTTAGATATGTCTTATATAAATCTTACATAAATCAGTTCTGACATCACTGATTGCATTTAAAACAGGCGTCCAAAGATTCGATTCATTAAAAGAAGGGAAGTTCTCGAACTTTAAACCTTCTGAACAAAAATTTTCCGTCATGGAGTCGTGTATTTTTCTGTCTCAGTAGAGTGTAGTATTACATCTTTTAGGCAATTTCGCAAATTAAAAAAAAGCGGCTGTGAATTTCGTCATGTCTGTCCGACCGCATGGAAAAACTCGACTCACACTGGACGCATTTCCATAAAACTTGATATTTGGGTATTTTTCGAATTTTTTTAAAAGAAATCCGACTTTAAATACAATCCGACAAGCATAACGGACAATTTACATGAAAATGTATGTACATTTATGATAACATATCGGTGAATTCTTCGCAGAATGAAAAATGTTTGAGACAAAGCTTGTACAGAAAAACAAAACACATACTTTATGTTCAATAACTTCTGTTCCAAAAATCGTGCCCTTTATGAGATAATGTGGAAGAATACGAGTATGGTGGACCCGGACAGGCCACAGATGACAATATAATAGGTCGCATGCGCTTTGCACGCTGGATAATAAAGGCTACAGACATGCACTCAGAATACGTAATAATTATTGTTTTTATAGCAACATTTGTTTCGCAAAGCGCTTCATCGTTACCTTTATACGTAAATTCCCTCTCTTGTTTATTAACTAAACTGCATATGACTTGAGGTGAAGCTTTGTTTTATGTCTGTTGGGTTATGACACCGGCTAATCCGGTAGTTAGGTACATTTAGGAGGACACGCTCTCTCCACCTTCAGGGTAGAGACAGAGGCTTCTACGTTGCTGGAGACGTTTGTATCGACCTGCCATCTCTCAAAATTACAACATGGAATTTATCGGATCAGAAGCCACTTTTAATCACAATGATCTTTAGAACCGTCCTAAAATACAACATCAGGGAAATTTATAGTAACATTCTAACGAAACATAGTTGCGAAGACAAGCGACATTAAACCCAGGAGATATGTCTCACTGATGAGTTCCCAGCCTTTATTGCGCCGAGCTTCTAACGGAGCGATCCCCCGCTCTCATTTTCCTTGTAATTAACCCCTCGCTGTGTGGATATTTAGCACAGCTCTGAGACCAGATCTAATTATTCATACATGCGCACGGCATCACAGAATTACAAGAACCGCCTCAGCAATAGTCCGTAATTTACAATTACACCTTCAGAATATTGCTGATTGGAGCTACAGGATGTCAACGAAGCTAGTATAGCCTTGAACACTTACATAAACAAATATATGAAAATGCGATGAAAACAGAATTATCGACAAAGTTGTCACTGTACTTAGTTAAGCCCCATGTCCTAAATTCAATCATTCTGTAGTCTGTCTTACAAGACCATAGCCACTTCCAAAGTGAGTTCTCCAGACAGTGTGATCTAATGCTTCCTCTTTCAATATCCAGTATCCACGCTTCTCATTACGGTCATCCAGTAGGTGCTTAAGTTTTCTTCCTCGTCTTCACGTCACTTTTATTCTTCCCTGTATCTTTCCTTCAATAAGGTGCTTTAGAAGAGAGTTCCTACATGCCGTGAATAATTACGTAAATTCAATACTTAAGTGGCGTGGCGTGTTTTGAAACGTTTAGATGTGGAAAGTTAGTTTACTATGCAGAAAATTGGTAGTGAATGGAAATAAGACACCTTTTCCTAAATATCCTTCTTAGTTATAGTGAAACAGCTATGGTGTTTACATTCAAATTGTTAGAAGCAATGGAGCTTTTAGGTTACAGAGAAAAGATACAACCTCCCCCTCCCCCCCACCAGCGCAACAGCCCCCAGTGGACCAGGGCCTCCTCATGATCGAGGGTTCACGATCACACTTAGACAGCCGCAATTGTGTATAAATATATCGAAGGGGGGAGGGAGGGGGATGAATTCCCCTAGAACGCCGTTATTTACAATCAGTAAGTTACGCTAAAAGGACGGCCGAATGACAAGGTAGTGGGCCTTGCTAAACTGGACGAAACACAGAGAATGATCGGTTTACTGTGTGCTGTCTTAAAAGTGGTGAGTTATACTTTGTAAACATTTCCACTGATAATAAATGTACCAAGTTGTTCTGAATGAAGGCATCACGATGTGCTTGAAAATCAATAAGTATTACACAAACGTACGTCAGCACAATCTCTTTATTCTAAAGTACGGCTACATGTTTCGACTAGATATTAGTCATCTTCAGGCCCCTACACTTACTTTACCAGATGCTTTGTCCACTTTGGGATCTCATAGTGTTTACATGTGGATTACATATTTGCTAGAGCTTTTAGAAAAGTTAGTAACTACAGAGTTATTGTTATTTGTAGGCTGTGTTTAAGCACAGCCTGTGCTTAAACACAGCCTACAAATAACAATAACTCTGTAGTTACTAACTTTTCTAAAAGCTCTAGCAAATAAGTAATCCACAAGTAAACACTATGGGAACCCAAAGTGGACAAAGCATCTGGTAAAGTAAGTGTAGGGGACTGAAGATGACTAATATCTAGTTGAAACATGTAGCCATACTATGGAATAAATAGATTGTGCCGACGTACGTTTGTGTAATACTTATTGTACCAAGTTGTGTTCTGTAGACCTGTTATGTTTGTTAAGCTGCATTACTGGAACAATTCAGGTGCCCGAGGCCTACATGTTGGTCACCCATGGACTATACTATCATTCGACACATCATAATCTGGGGAACTATGACGTCTTCTAGAATCTAAGAATATAAAAGAACACTTCACCAAAGAATATTTATTTATTTATTTTTAACGATTAAAAAATGGTCTAACATTGAAACGCAAATTAGATATTGGTTTCAGCACCAAAAATGATATACTTGAGAATCCTGTATTTAAATAAACTATGACACACCACTACAGACAACGGCATTATTTTAAGACATTTGGTTTCGGAACACAGGCCCAAAATGGGCCCGAGAATGTTCCTTGGAGTAGGACAGATTTTCTCTGATTGGTTTGAACATTTAAAAACAAAGTTAGATTGCATCTCTCTATAAACCGAAGAGAATAGCTGAAAGCGAATATATGCTTCCTATTCTTCGTTTATTTAACGACAATGTACTAACTATAAATAATGTATATCGTCCTAAGGGAGGTACGGTCACGAATGGCGTGTGAGAAAGTATTTGGAAGTAGGTAGTCACAACTTATTTTACTTGGCATATTATACAGGAAAGGTGGATCGGGATAGCGACTCGCTACGGGCCGGACGGTCCGGGGATCGAATCCCGGTAGGGACGAGATTTTCCGAACTCTATCAGATCGGCCCTGGGGCCCACCTAGCCTCCTATACAATGGGTACCGGGCCATTCTCGTGGGTAAAGCGGCCGGGGCGTGGCGCTCAGCACCCTCCTCCCATCTAGCGCCGAAGTTAAAGAAAGAGTAAAGCTATAGCTATACTCCCCGTTATGGGCCTTCGTGGCCTGTTCTAGGGTGAAATTTTGCTGTACAGGAAAGAGTGTGGAGGATCACAAAAGATTCATTGAGGATAGTGGTGGCTGCTGATCTTCTCGGTCAGTAATATTTTGCTGCACAAAGATAAGCGACGGGTTAGACCGTCCGGGGTTCAAATCCCCGGTAGAGGCAAAAGATTTTTCTCTTTTCCAAGTCGTCCAGACTGGCTCTGGAGCCCATTCAGCCTCCAATTCAGTGGGTACCGGGCTTACTGTACGGGCATAAACGGCCGGGGCATGAAGTGGTCCGCCCGGCATCTAGCGCTGATATTATGGAAGAGAGCACTGAAAATCTATCACCCTGCAGACCTTCATGACATGAACTGGGTCGAATTTACCTTTACCTTTACAAAGTTAAGCGAAGACCTCAATTTCTGGAAAGGCAATGAATTGTATACGACAGACAGAGACGGAGTTAAGGAACTAATTTATTTTTGTAGGAAGACCAAAACTTAGTTAACATTTCACAATGCAGTAGCAGACGCTAACGCCTACACGCTCCTGAAGCATCAAGTTGTGGAAGGATATTAAACCCGATGACTGACAGAGAGGCGTTTGGTTCTGTGCTTCTACATACAAATAGGATATTTAGAAAGCGATGAAACTTCTTGCACAATGTTGACCGTGCTACCGAAATAAGCTTTCTTAGAAACAAGACCGAAATTTCATTAGAAGCTAGTAAGGAGGTCAAAGATAGAACACATAAGGGTGTGGATAGGATTCAAGTGGCTCAGAATATACATTTTGGCCTGGGTCCTATAAATCATCGGCGTACATGAGATGCACAGAATTTCTTAAACAGCCGACTCCTCTAGGTATTGCCGATATGCCGATGAGAATTTCTCCCATATTCTACAGGCTTATGCCCTGTTTCTAACTTTCCTGAAAGGTCTTCCACGCGCGCACATGTTAGTATAAATACGCGACTTATTAAAGGCATAAATACGGCAGGAGGCATTATGCGTAACAACACACACAGAATTAAACTATTTATATGATGTGAGCAGCTGGAAATGCTTTATTTCATATCGCATTGAGAATGGCCTAACTGAAAATGATGTGTTTTTCGTAAATGCTACAAAGTAATGAAATTAAACTTGCGCTCAGAGATATTCAGTTGAATACGAAAAGCTGACTAGGATCTGGACATCTGAGGGGCCCTTGTCCTGTGTGTAGGTGTAAAGATATCATTAAAATGGTTGATGAGCCTCATCTTTCTTGAACGACTGTTCGCTTTCTGTAACCATGGAAACGACAAGGACGTCATCTGTGCTTCATATCTCTCATGAACAAACTATTTTCAACAAGAAAACAAATGCTGACTGCTAACCACACAGAATCCCATATATCTACAGCACACTAAAACCACCTCATGAATCACACCTCCGTGACGCGGAATTGACTGCTGTGGCTGTGGTTGTGATGGCGCTCCACGTAACACGAACTGGCTCCAGCCTATGTCAAACATTATTAGCGGAACCTGCAGAAGAATACAAGTACTACATAGGCTTACCGGAGTTTAGGGTGTCCGGAGCGTGGAGATAATTTTCATATCCTATACAATAAAAAAAGAGGAGGAAGAAATTAACTTGAAAGATATAAAAAACAACAGAATACATATAAGGGTAAAGTGATCCCGTTACAGGCTCAGTGTGGCCCAGAGGGTGGGTAGAAGTATAGCTCTACTCTTCCATGACCGCGGCACTAGAAGGGGTGAGTGGTCAGCAGCATGCCCCGGCCGCACCTTACCCACGGGAAAGACCCGATACCCACTTTACGGGAGGCTGGGTGGGCCCCAGGGCCGGTCTGGACGGGTGGAAAATCTCGCCTCCATCGGGATTCGATCCCGGACCATCCAGCCCACAGTCAGTCGCTATACCGACTGAGCTACCGGTACCACAACAGAATATATATATATATATATATATATAGAAAGAAAGAAATAAAGAATGACTTTAAATGAAAATGAATGATTAAGGGAAAATTGAACTACAAGTAAAAAGAGACAAAGAAGGGGAGGAAAATAAGTCAGTTACACGGAGACTGTTTTTACGGTTACATAATTTATTTCACATTAAAAATATGTTTACTTAATAGAATGTGATTCTTTCCACAGAAATGTACCGTGGACGTACTGGGTCCGTGTAGACAGAAGGACGTACAGGCAGAGGAGACAGACAGACAGAAGGTTAGATAAAAATAACGTATTTTTGTTTTGGAAAGTTTACGTCCTTTCTTTGAATGCCAGAAATGAATAACAAAATGGAAGCATTTCGTTTTATGTGATACACGTCTTCTGATACTGCATAAATAGAGGATACTGCGAAACTAGGAAACCAGCCAGCAGCAGGATAACAACAGGTTGCAACCACTATCATAACATTGCAAGCAAAGGAAAAAAGCTGAAACCCCTCACTCGACATTTAAATAGTTCAAGATATTTGCATAGCATGCAACGGAATACATCTCCCTTCAATTTCAACTGTTAACCAACAAGACACAACTGTTGCTGCTGGCTGCCAGCCAGCAGCAACATCGGTGGACATTACCAGAAGCTTTAGTAACAATGATGTGCTCCTGATGACGGGCGAAGACATCGCCCGAAATATGCAGAGCTAATTAAAGTAAATAAACCAAAATAGTTGCATCTTGTTGGTTATCAATTGTAATTGTACTATTGATGCACGGAAACACGAACGTTAAAAAAATATCCCACTTAGTTCAAAATACGACAGGCTGTAAAATTCACACAATGAAGCACTTTGAGGATTATAATTCTCCCGCTGGACTCGCAACTGATACAGGCAGCCATCGATCCAGCATCTAGAAGCCGAACGGCATGGACGGACAGACGCTGCGTGACGAGCATTTACCATGCATGCTGTCAAAGATGTGGCAGAAACACCGAATAGAACACGCAAAGCATGCTCGAGCAACCAGAGACTTATTATGCTGTTCAATTATTGGAGTTTCCATTCTTCAGACAGGAACCTAATTAGAAGCAAGACGACACCTACTCTTGCAATGTGTTACAGTCTTCTAACTGTGTACATAAATATGGTGTAACGTCTGTAGACTCGCTTCGTGTTTGGGAAGTTACCTGTCCCGATTCATCGCTCGGATACTTGACCCCTAGAATAGATTTTCTTGTGGTTTTAATGAGTTCTTCTTCAAATATTTTCGGGCAGACCGTTATCCGCAATATGTTTCCGCTTAGCATACACTTTTATCATGTTTGTTGATATCCCAACCGCATACATGGATAATGTAAAATAATATTACACAGCTGACGTAATAATTTCTTTAGTGTCTTATTTTTCTGTTTATGGCTTCTTGTTAAGCCGAAATATGTTGCATTAAAGGCATATATTATTGCATAAAAGAGCCTAGTTGTGACTGATGTTTATTAATCACTATGTATTCTAAATAAGTCATGCAGTATCAGTCTCAATTTCGATGTTATGAAACGTTTGCAGCTGAGGAGATTTCGCTAAATTAAGGAACAGGACACACAGACATCTAGGCCTAATCTATCTTCCACCGATTTACTGCTCAACAGGCCAAACTGTTTCATTTAGCCGTCATATTTTACACGATAATTCTTCGGAATATTCAGTTGATCCAGTCGACGACTTTCCAACAGTGTGTTTCATTATTGCCCTCCTTTACTTTCACCTTAACGCGATATTATACCTGTTGCTTGGTACTGCGTAATTTATACAAATTCGATAGTCAAGATGATTTTGAATATCGATCCGAGGGTCCGACCGACGCAACACTATGAAGATTGTGTGTTCATTGTGTTTTGCTACAATTGTTGGCCGCCTTCTACGGTCACCATCAATTGGTCTTCCAGGCGCATGAACAGAAAGTGTGTTTTCTAGGAAAAGACTTGTCCTTTACAAGCAGTGAATATGGTATTTTAGTAACTTGGTTTGATTGTTTTTAGTGCGACAGCCCCCAGTGGGCCATGGCCTCCTCATTATCGAGGGTTCTAGATCACACGCAACGGCGGACCAAAGTCGGTAGGACTCCTCTGGACGAGTGATCAGCTCGTCGCAGAGACCTCTACCTAACAACACACACACAACACTCACAACAGACAAACGTCCACGCCCCCGGTGGGATTCGAACCCACAATCTCAGCAGGCAAGCGGCCGCAGACCCACGCCTTAGACCGGGCGGCCACTGGGACCGGCGTAGTAGTTAGGTTATTCTTCCAAATTCCAACATTTGTAATAATAACCAAGTTACTAAAATACCAAATAAAATATCACATAATATATTATTACGCCAAACTGCAGAATAATAATATGTGTTGGCGGCTAGACACAGCATAGATGCATGAGAAATATTGTATGCTGCATTTACAGAAATACTGTATGCTGCGTGTACAGAAATACTGTATGTTGCGTGTACAGAAATACTGTATGTTGCGTGTACAGAAATACTGTATGCTGCATTTACAGAAATACTGTATGCTGCGTGTACAGAAATACTGTATGCTGCGTGCACAGAAATACTGTATGTTGCGTGTACAGAAATACTGTATGCTGCGTGCACAGAAATACTGTATGTTGCGTGTACAGAAATACTGTATGCTGCATGTACAGAAATACTGCATGCTGCATGTACAGAAATACTGTATGTTGCGTGTACAGAAATACTGTATGCTGCGTGTACAGAAATACTGTATGCTGCGTGCACAGAACTAATGTATGCCGCGTGTACAGAAATACTGTATGCTGCGTGTACAGAAATACTGTACGCTGCGTGCACAGAACTACTGTATGCCGTGTGCACAGAAATACTGTAAGCTGCGTGCATAGAAATACTGTATGATGCGTGTACATAAATACTGTATGCTGCTTGCACAGAAATACTGTATGTTGCTTGCACAAAAATACTGTATGCTGCTTGCACAAAAATACTGTACGCTGCGTGCACAGAAATACTGTACGCTGCGTGCACAGAAATACTGTATGCTGCGTGCACAGAAATACTGTAAGCTGCGTGCACAGAAATACTGTATGTTGCGTGCACAGAAATACTGTATGCCGCGTGTACAGGAATACTGTATGCTTCGTGTACAGAAATACTGTATGCTGCTTGTACAGAAACACTGTGTGCTGCATATACAGAAATAGCCTCCTGATGGTGAACTTGTTAGTTCGAAACATGTAGAGGAAAATTTAATTGGAATAAATTAATGAGATAAAGGTGCATCTTGTTAGTCTTTTTCACGTATGTGTATCGCGATGCATGGTTCAGAGAATGTAAAGTTAGCCAAGTCACCTGTGAGTCTCAAAGCACAACAGACAATCGACTGAGAGTGTCACAGATCCACTGAATTAAAAGCAATAATGATGCTGGATACCATCCCATCATTTTCGTTACCTTCAAAGCAATAACACATATATACTTGCTGCCATACACACATCACTGCAAAGACTGCCTTCCCTCGGATTTCTAATTTACCGAAAATTCCACTCAAATTATAGTTATTCCAGCAATATATCATAATTACTGCGCCAATATTACCCCCGCGATTTGGTCAAATCATGCCAACTGCCGCAACTGATCAATCCCCCCACTTCTCCGTCTTGCCGTTTTACTCATTTACGTAATTTAACCATGAATGTCAGATATTCCTGCAGTTTGTATTGCCTATTCCAAAAACATCAGCTCTGAAATTTGGTCAAATTGGTCCAAGAAGGCCTACTGAGGAATAACACAATTAACGTTAGGAATTTTGTTCGTCCGTCACCGAGTCGTGATTAGAAAAGGGGGCCTTCTGAATCAGGATTACTGGTAGTTAGTAGGTAAAACTATATTTTAAAAATGAATAAAAATGCTATATCTGAAAATGCACCTATGGCGATCGTGGAATTTAAAAAAGTGTTAGCTGCTTATGTTTTCCTAAAACAGACATCAGGGGAGAGACGTTGGTTCGGGGAAAGGCGTCCCATCCCCAATAGCTGTGAAACATAATCAAATTTCAAGTTTTTTTTAGCTGATAAGATGAGCCGACAGCCGTCAACCATTAAAATTATTAGAAATGCAAATTTACATTAATTACTGTCCACTGACTGTATGAACCCGAAAGGAGAAGCTACTGTATAAGCTCAAATAACTTCACCGAAATATTACTAAATTCTAAGGCAAGATATGATTATATTGATAGGAGTATACAACGTGCAATTTACGTAGCACTGATGAAAAGAATACATAAACTTAAGTAAAATATATAAGATGTCTATTTTGCAAGTTTTCACTTACGATACTGAAGTAAAGAACGTAAACTGTGGGTCACTAAATTCGAGTGGACATAAGAACGATGATGTTTGAAGACCATTCAGAGTTGTACGTAAAGAAGGAGCTGGATAATTCACTAAATACAATGACAAGGCTACGTGCATATTGGATGATCGGAATATCTAGGTTCGATTCTCGTCGGGGGCTCTGATTCCTTTGCTCTCTACCTCACCCACACACATACTTGGACCCCATCAGCTTCCTATGCAATAGGCAGCAATGATTATATTTTCCTACAACAGAGCAGTTGGGTTGTAAATATATGCATGCACATCTACATAATGCAGAACGTTAGGAAAGAGAGGAGCTGTATCTCCAAATAAGGCCCATTCATGTGGGCTATAGCGCCAATCTCTTTACAAGAGTGAAGAATTTGGTGACAGGTCGGGGTGCCGCAATGTGGGACGCCGAGGGGGGCTGCACAATACACGCAGAATTCCTACTGCAATATTTTTTTGGCCGAGAATGGTTTTACCTAAGGTAATGTGTGTGTGTGTGTGTGTGTATGTGGGTGTGTGTGTGTGGTGTGTGTATGTGGGTGTGTGTGTGGTGTGTGTGTGTGTATGTGGGTGTGTGTGTGTGTATGTGGGTGTGTGTGTGTGGTGTGTGTGTGTGGGTGTGTGTGTGTATGTGGGTGTGTGTGTGTGGTGTGTGTGTGTGTGTGGTGTATATGTGTGTGTGTGGTGTGTGTAT
>Ga0123352_10019828_pt1 | contig 10718 bp, 10 predicted proteins | sample TergutLab28metaG_FD_89700 | JGI IMG/M metagenome (GOLD analysis project Ga0123352, IMG submission 89700) | Labiotermes labralis P1 segment gut microbial communities from Petit-Saut dam, French Guiana - Lab288 P1 | ecosystem: Host-associated > Arthropoda: Insects > Digestive system > Gut ... | reverse complement strand
CTGCGATATTCGAGAAGTTCTTCGCAATTTTGATTACAACGGCATCAAGCCCATTGTCACTGACAAGCAAATTCGAGCCTCCGCCTATTACAAGCGTTGGTGCGCCGATATTCTTCGCAATTTCAAGCGCGGAGGCGATATCGGCATCGCTGCTTGGGAGCAGCATTAACGCAGCAGGGCCGCCAATCTTGAATGTGGTGTGCTTGCTCATATATTCGCCGAACAGAAGTTTGTCCTGCGCAAAGTTTTTACGAAATTCTGATGTGTCGAACACTGTTTACTCCTTTGGTTTCTTGATGAGCTGTAATCGGCGGGAGCAAGCCCCCGCCCTGCACGATGTATAAACTGCTTTATCCTATGCCTTCGCGTTGGTGTTTATGCTGTCCATAACGCGTTGAGAGAGGGCTTGTGCCGAGTTGTATCCCATCTTCTTTTGGCGGTGGTTGATTGCGGCAGATTCGCAGATGATTGCCAAGTTTCGCCCGGGGCGAATCGGTATCTTGCAGCAGACAACGCTGTTGCCGAGGATGTCGATGTATTCGTCTGTTGTACCCAGGCGTTCGTATTCCTTGTTTTTGTCCCAGAGTTCGAGCTGTATTACGAGGTCTATGGCGTGTGTCTGCTTGACCGATTCAACCCCGAACATCTGCTTGACATCGATAATACCTATGCCTCGCAGTTCGATAAAGTAGCGTGTTATCTCGGGGCATGAGCCGATAAGGGTCTGGTTCGAAACCTTTTTTATCTCGACCGCGTCGTCCGCGACAAGCCTGTGGCCGCGGTGGATAAGCTCGAGAGCTGTCTCGCTTTTGCCGACACCACTTTCGCCCATAAGCAGTATGCCCTCGCCGAACACATCAAGCAACACGCCGTGGAGCGTAGCACGCGGCGCGAGTTTTACGCGCAGCCAGCGGATGAGTTCGCTCATCAGTTCGCTTGTAGGGGTGCTGTCTTGCAGCACGGGAATGCTCTGCACTTTAGCCGCCTCAAGAAGCTCCGGAAAAGGCTCTAAGCTGCGGCTGAATATTATAGCCGGAAAATTGTACTCGCAAAGTTTTTGAAATGTCTCGCGGCGTTTCTCGCTGCTCATCGCGGACAGGTACGTATACTCAACCATGCCGATAACCTGTATTCTGTCGGGATTGAAGTAATCGTAATAGCCTGTAAGCTGAAGCGCAGGCCGGTTGACCTCTGCGATTTTGATGTCCTTTGATTCGATATCGTCGGTCTTTATAAACACCTTCAACTCAAACTTGTCGATAATCTCTTGGAGTTTTATGGAATACATAGCCCCTCCGTACAATATATTAATCTTGAATAAAATTCGTACAAGCTTACCTTATGCTAATAATTTTACCACAAATAAGCCATCAGGCACAAGTATTAAGTGTTTAAATGTATTTTTTTCGGAAAATAGATACAAACTACAATTATCGAAAGCTCTATACGCTTTATAGTCGTGTGAGTCAAAATTCGACTCACTTGTAGACATAAAAGGAGGATACTGCCGTATGAATTTCACACTTCTAAATATGAGACTGGTTGAGGATAACGGATTTTATGACGTTTTAATTAGACTTGACGATGCTTTCGCAACTGAATTTGGCGAAGAATTTACATTGGCAAAGTTCGATGCAAAGAGCGTGAACGCCCAAAACTTTCGCGAACACATACGTTCTGGCTTTCCCAATAAAAAATTGCGCCATGCAAGGTTACTGTCGCACGGTTTAACGCTTGCCATTTTGCCGTTAATTACACGCGAGGAGGAGCTTGCGCAAAACTCGCGTTTCTTCGGGCTTGTCAGCAGCTATCAACCAAACGCAGAGCCTTCGCCCGCCCCTGTGCAGATGCAGGATTATACCGTAAAGTTTGGCGACACGCTCTGGATTATCGCAGCAAAGTTTAACACCACTGCCGATACTCTTTCCGATATAAACAAGCTGCAAAGCACTACCCTTGAGACAGGCCGAAAAATATCCGTCCCTCTTCACGCCGCCATGACTGATTTTGATTAAACATTTTCAATCCGTGCCTTACGGCGTTGATTTATCTGTAGATATCCAAGAAACCTATCCAGTCCCACATACAAAAGACTGATAACAATTAACAAGCATAAAATAGCTGTTAACCACATTATCATAACACCATACCCGCCGGCACTGCTCAAGAAAAAATATACAGAAAAACTATAGCGATAATCTATATAAATGAATATCAAGCCATAAACAACAGGGTAAATCAGCCAAACAAGAATATCTTTCACCTTTATCACGCCATGCTTATCAAAAATAATCCAATCCAATATGAATCCTAAAGGTGCAATGACATGGGTAACTGTTCTGGGAAATGTGTATCCAACAGTTCCCCAGTCAATAAAAATATTGTAAAGCACAAAGTTATAGACTATTCCGGTAAGAGTGATTGCCGGCAAAAGAATCCCGCGAATTAAACATTTGCTTCTGCTTTCCAAAGGAACAAAAACAAAAAGCATCAGGCAAAACGCAACCAAGATATTGCTTTGAATTGTGAAGAAATAAAATGCTTCTAAAAGGACAGCTCCGTCTACATAGATTTCTTTATACAAAGCAGTGCAGATAATGATAAACAGGCTTATCTTAAAAATAGTTGAGAATATTCGCATCAATGTAAAACTCCATTCCCCTCATTATAAGTTGTACCGGAATTAATTTTCCGGAGAAGACAACCGAGCCTGCACCATGGCCATTAGAGTTATAACGAAACGGTGCTCTCTCTGTCATCTTGATGTAATGCTCCTCAATAATTGTCATCCTGAGGCAAAGCCGAAGGATTTTATCTTTTTAAAAAGAAAGATTCTTCGCTACCCAAGCGGTTCGTCTTTGGCAAACCGGCCTTCGGCCACTTTTGCGAAGCAAAAGCGCAAAGAGAATGACAATCACTTTAAACAACAGCCATGATGTACTTGTAGTAAATATATCTTGCCTTGCCTGTTGTTTTTCGCATTTTGGCATCCAGTTCGTATTGAACTCGCTCGACAGTATCAAGTTCTTGTTGGCTTACTTCCTGCCCGCTGTAACATGCTTTGGAGAAAATCAGCGCGGCCTCTTTCAAGTACAGCTTATCAGCCCAAAGGCCTGCGTTTGTATCGACCTTTTCGGCAAACTGCACAGCCGTTTCGCCTTGCTCCATATCGAATTTGAAAAATCTGAGGTACTTCTTGATTGCGGCAAAATGCACCTCGACTGCCGAATTATTATCAGCGCGGCTAACCCGGCGGTTGCGGCAGTACACCCACGCAATACGAGTGCAAACCACCATGATAAACGCTATAAACGCAGCCATAACAGCCATCAAAATAACATTTACCGCGCCTGCGTTGTCAGGTGCGCCATCTGCAGCACCGCCGCCTGCACCTCCCAAGCCGCCGCCCGTTTGGCCGTTAGCGGTAAGTCCATCACCGCCCCAGCCCCACATCATATCATCTATCCAAAGCTCATTTTGCCAATCTCCCCAACCATCCCCCAAAATATTGCCTAAGTTTACGGCTTGATAATCATCACTGCTCGGTGTTGGTTCAAACCGCGCCCAGCCGTAACCCTCGAAATAAACTTCGCCCCATGCGTGCGCGTGTGCGTTTGTTACGCTGATATAGCCCCAAACATCCGGCACACCGTCAGGTACTTTAAAGCCTTCTACATAGCGCGCAGGCAGACCGATTGCCCGTGCCATCGTCACAAACGCTGTAGCAAAAGATGTGCAGTATCCCGCTCGCAAATCGAACAGGAAGTAGTCAACAAAATCCCGATCCGGCGGCGTTATACCCGGAGTAAGCGTATACTCAAGCCCCATAAAATATCTAAGATGAATCTCCAGCAGGCGTGCGCGCATATAGTCGCTCTCTGCGTTGTAGGTTATTCTGTGCGCAAGTTCACGCACTCTCTCGGGGAAATACTCAGGCAAGACCGTATAAATCTCGTTAATCCAATCGGCATGCGGGATAAGGTAGTAACGCAGAAGATCCGCATACAGTATCTCAGAATGCCCTCTTACTACCCTTACAAGTCCCGCCTCGTCACCTTGTTCGGTAAGCCGCTCCATTTCCTCCAGCGCGTCCCGCAAAACACCTCTGTAGCTGAATTCCGGGAAATTTTGAAATTCAAAATGCGGCGACAATTCATAGTAAACAAGCCTGTAATAAGTGTTTCGCAGCATAAGCTCGGATGTAGTGACATTGCCGCTTGGATTCCGTTTGAACTCAAGCTGCATGTTTACTCCTTCTGCCCTTGCCGGTATTCCTGTGTGAAACACTGTAAATGTGCGCCAATTTCCAAGGTTTACGTTTAACTCGTTCGACTGCAAAATACCATGTTCAGCCAGCAAAACATTATGCGTATCAACAACTACCAGCATGGTATACAGAGACCTGAGATTTCTCGGTACGGCATTGCTGCCGAAATATCGGTTTATATGCCCTATTACCGTTCCTACCGTCTCTATGTTAATATCATCATCGACGGTTATCATCGTCAGCAAGCTTGTTGCGCGTTCGTACAGTTCTATGTTCTTACCCTCTTTGAGCGGGAAAGCATCCCTGCCCAAACTGTTCACCCATGCGTACCCCGTATACATATCAAGCACATTGCCTGTAAGATATATTGGCGCATTAGTTAGTCTATTGGTTCGTATGCGCATTACGGCTTCATGGTTAAGCGCAACGTTGCCGCCCAGCCTGCTGTCACCGGAGCCAAACCCTGTCTGTGCCAGTGAAAAATATCTTGGGCGCAGCGCACCGTGAATAGTGTTCGCGGCTTGGTTGAAAGGCCTTGTTACCAAAGCCGCCTGCGCGCGGCGTATAAAACCCTCGCTCGGAGTGGGCATAACAAACGCCAAAAGTATGCAAGCGGCAACCATCGGCAAAATACAGAGTGCCAAGTACGAATTGGGCAGCTCCGCGCCGTCACGTTTCGTATTCAAATACCTTACAAGATATGTAATAATGCACAGCACGTACGCGTAAAACACAGGAGCAGTTATATTGAATCCATAAGTAAGTGAAATTCCGACAACAACCAGCGAAACCGCAAGCAGCATAAAGAAATAGAAACGAATATAGCTTGAAAACATAACAAATAATGCTATAACAATGCAAATCGTCCAAACAATCACTTGTTCATAGGCTGCCGTATATACTTCTGTTCCTGCCAAGAAACCCATCGTCCCTGCGGCAAGCTCCACAACTGCCGCAGACCTTGCAGATGTTTCTTCTGCAAAACGCAGATCAAAAATAAGCATTAAACACGCGGCTATACCGGCTCCGAGCACTGACAGCAGCGTAAACTTGTTATGGAACACCACCCTAAGCACTGCCATTATAAGCAGCATTCTTATAAGGAAAGTTACAGGCTCTTGGGGGAATATAGTATTGCTGAGAATACTGCTTGCCAAGCTCCACGCAAAAAGCACTCCGATTGTCATCAAAAACAAGGTATCTGCAATACTCCGGTCACATATTGCGGTGTCAATTGAATCTTTCCGCTGTCTTGACACCGCATCCCCCTTTCTAAGGGGGTGTCTAAAGTTTGCCATGGCAAACTTTAGACGGGGAATCCATGCCATACTCAAACTCCTCCTTTTCAAGAAGACTGTCGAAGTGTATACACTGCACCCCAACTTCACTAAGCTGCTGCACACCGTATCGCTGCATTGGGGAATCCTCGGTAAATATGAAGACAACTACACTGCTGCCAAACAGCCGCAGTGCCTTCACAGATTCAATAATATCGTCCGTAATGTGCTGCAAAAATAGGTACACGCTCGCGGCATCTGTTTGCATCTTCGCAAAATCGGCTAAATAATCGCCAAAGCCTTCATACTCTTCAAATTTAATCCCTGCGGCTATGGCATAAAGATAGCTGAAATTGTCCGTCTCAACATCGCTCGTTTCGCTTCCCATGTAGTGCAGCTTAACCGGAAAACCACGTATGCTGCAATACTGTGCAACGCTGACCAGACACTCAATCATAGTATCTTCAAGAATTAACGCGTTGCCCCGAGAGCCTTTTATGTTAGAGTTGTCGATACACATTGTGACAACCGCTTTTTGCGTAGCATGAAAATTCTTGCTGATAAGCTCACCTTTATTCGCGCTCAGTTTCCAATGTATTTTCTTCCAACTGTCGGTTGGCTGGTATTTTCTGAAATCGGAAACAACGCTGTAGTTTTCCTCGAAGCGGGAATTGTGGGTCTCCGCGGCATCCTGGACAGCACGCAAAATAGGAAGCTCCGATATCGCCACCACCAAAGGGTTCACCGTGAACTTTAACTTAACATCGCGCTTCTGTGTGAACTTGAATATCCCAAGAAAGTCATATATGGTTATTTCTTTCACGCCAACGCGATAGGTACCGCGATATTTCGCCCTCACATTAAATGTAAGTTTGTTGCTTTTATACGGCAGAAGAACAAGGTTTCGGTCAGCAATGTCTGTATCTGTTGCCTCACGGTCTGCCTCGAAAGATACATGAGCATTCGCACACAGCAGGAAGCTGTCGTTAGTCAGCGTGAATACATACTGCAATGTATCACCCTTCATGACCTCCTGCGTGCTAAATTCCTCTTTAACGATGTATCGGGTGCGCAAAATCAACGCCGATATCAACGAAACCAGCGGGAGCAGCAGTATAGCGTAAAGCGCAGTATAAGTGGCCTCATGCTCGTATATAAACACAAGCAGAAGCAGCACAACCACTACAAAAACGTATATCAGCCGATTTTTCAGCACTGAACACCCCGCCATTCGGACACCTTTATGACCACCCCTCCGCGGAGGGAAATTGTAATGTCTTATAAGGTAACCTGCCTACATAGGTACTCGGATACTTTTCAGTGTGTCTTTGATGACTGCAACAGATGTAATTTTCTTTAACCTTGCCTCCTGCTTGAGAACAAGGCGGTGTTCAAGCACCGGAACTGCCATTTTTATCACATCGTCGGGCATGACATAGTCCCGCCCGTTATAATACGCCCACGCCTGTGACGCACGGTGAAGGCATAACGATGCCCTCGGGCTTGCGCCAAGCGCAAGATGCACATTCCTGCGCGTTTGGCCTGTAATCGCAACTATATAGTTGTTTATCTTTTCATCCGCATATACCGTGCAGACATCTTTTTGCAAAAATTCAAGTTCGTAAGAATTCACGACACTTTTAAGTGCCTTGACCGGGCTGCCGTCGTTAAAGCGGCTTAACATCAAACTCTCGTCCTCAGCTTCAGGGTATCCCAGCGATATGCGCATAAAGAAGCGGTCAAGCTGAGCCTCAGGCAAAGGGTATGTCCCAAGATATTCGACAGGGTTCTGCGTCGCAAATACAATAAACGGCTGCATCAGCGCGTATGTTTTGCCGTCAACCGTAACTTGGTTCTCCTCCATAGCCTCAAGAAGGCTTGATTGCGTTTTCGGAGACGTGCGGTTTATTTCATCCGCCAATATAATCTGAGCCATTACAGCTCCCGGGCGGTATTCAAACTCGCCTGTCTTCTGGTTGTAGACAGAAAGCCCGGTTATATCCGAGGGGAGTATGTCCGGCGTGAACTGTATTCTTCTGAACGAACAGTCAAGCGACCTGGCAAGAGCATAAACAAGGCTTGTCTTGCCCACCCCCGGGACATCCTCTATCAAAACATGCCCCTTGCTCAGAACAGCACAGACCGCAAGCTCTATGGCCTCTCTTTTGCCGATTATAACACGCTCAACATTTTCAACTATGTTCTTTAGTATGCCACTGCCTGTCTGTGCCATTGAAATCCCCCTGTCTGCTCCTACTCAGAACTTCCTGTTTAAATGTATACTCAATTATATCATCATCTGCCTATCTCCACAATACCTTGCCAACCTGTATTAAACATCTTGTGCAAGCATATACATTTCTTGAAGGGGAGATGCGTAGTGCTGAATTACATATGGTCGGGTATGATTATAATCGGGATTGTTATTGCAATATTCACGGGAAACATACCGGCGGTAACAAATGCCGCACTTGAATCAGCGGCTGCGGCAATAACGCTTTGCATAACTTTGCTTGGGATAATCTCGATGTGGACAGGGCTGATGGCAATTGCCGAGAAGTCCGGCCTTGTTGCCGGCCTTTCAAAGCACTTGACGCCTCTCTTGGCCTGCTTATTCCCTGAATTGCCCAAAGATTCCAAAGCCATGGACCATATCTCGACAAACTTCATAGCGAATGTACTCGGGCTGGGCTGGGCGGCAACTCCCGCCGGAATCAAGGCGATGCAGGAAATGCAGAAATTGAACCGTGACAAAGAGCGTGCAAGCAACGCCATGTGCATGTTTATGATAATCAACATGTCATCGTTGCAGCTTGTTACTGTAAACATAATCGCTTTCCGCGCGCAATACGGCTCGGCTAATCCGTCCGAAATAATAGCCCCGGGAATAGCAGTTACACTGCTTACAACAATAGTCGCAATTGTATTTGCAAAACTGTGCGAAAAACAATCCGCCAAAAGATAAGTATCAATATAGCATTTCCCTTGAAATTGTGCTACAATGTACGCACTACAAAGGGAGGGTATTTATGGCAAAACTTATTGTGATTGGTGAAGCTCTGATTGACTTTATCCCTTGCCAAAACGGCAGTTTAGCACAGGTGAAAGCATTTGAGAAATGCCCCGGAGGCGCACCGGCTAACGTTTCGGCCGCCGCCGCGAAACTCGGCGCAGAAAGCATGTTGATTACCAAGCTCGGCAAGGACGGATTTGGTGATTTTCTCGCAGATGAAATTCAAAAAGCAGGCATTGATTGCCGCGCGATTTTACGCACAGATGAAGCAAACACAGGCCTTGCCTTTGTGTCCGATTCAGGCAGTTCAGATGTGGAATATCTGTTCTACCGAGCTCCCGCGGCGGACATGCTCCTATCGGCCGAAGACATTCGCGAAGAATGGTTCGAACCCGGTGATATTCTGCATTTCTGCTCCGTTGCGCTTGTTGACGCTCCCTGCCGCGGCGCACACGACAGAGCAATCGAAATTGCGCGTGCAAAAGACTGCATTATCAGCTTTGATGTGAACCTCCGCCCGCCGCTCTGGAAAGACTTGAACGACTTGAAAGAGGTCGTATTGCGTTACATACCAAAAGCGGATATTGTAAAGGTTAATGATGAGGAGCTGGCTTTTCTCGGCGAAATACAAGCACCGCACCTGCTTGTTACACTTGGCAAGGACGGCGCAAGATATCTGGGCGGCGGGACAGATACGCAAGTAAACGGCTTCGATGTTCCAATCGTGAACACGACAGGCGCGGGCGACACCTTTATAGGCACATTTCTGGCGCACTGCACACACGGGTTAGACTTTCTTAAAAACGAAACTCAACGCGCGGATGTACTGCGTTTCTGCAACGCCGCTGCCGCTATCATGGTAGGGCGCGCAGGCGCATTAGGGGTTATGCCATCCAAAGCAGATGTACAAGAATTTTTGAAAGTATATGATGATTATAGAGTATTATAAGGAGGTTCATCATGAAACGTTCGCAAATCAATACCGCTATTCGAAAAATGGAAGAATTGGCAAGCAAGCATGGGTTTTTATTGCCGCTTTTCTGCAATTGGCACCCAAAAGAGTGGCTGAGCAAAGACCATACATACGACGAAATCCGCGAAACCAAACTGGGTTGGGACGTAACAGACTACGGCATGGGAAAGTTCGATGAAGTAGGCTTTACCCTAATTACAATACGAAACGGCATACTGAACCATCCCGAGTATAACAAACCCTATGCCGAAAAATTGCTGATGCTGGAAGATGGACAGTATTCGCCGATGCACTTCCATTGGTACAAGATGGAGGATATCATCAACCGCGGCGGCGGAACGGTTCTAATCAAGGTCTACAACTCCACACCTAGCGAGGCTTTCGCTGATACCCCTGTTACTGTGCTGATGGACGGACGGCGTTTTGTTGTACCCGCAGGTACAGAGGTTCGGCTAACCCCGGGCGATAGCATCACCATTCCTCCCTATCTCTATCACGACTTCAAAGTTGAACCCGGAACCGGGGCTGTACTTTTGGGCGAGGTATCCATGTGCAACGACGATGCAAACGACAATCGCTTCTATGAAGAACTTGGGCGTTTCCCGAAAATCGAAGAGGACGAAACACCTTACCGCCTCCTATGCAATGAGTACCCTCCGGCAACAGAGGGCGGCAAATGATTGTTCTTTTAGTTCTCACTTATCTTACGTTTATCACCCTGGGTCTTGGGGATTCGCTGCTCGGCAGCGCGTGGCCCGCTATGTACGGTCAGTTTGGCGTAGACGCAGCGGCGGCAGGCTCTCTTGCGATGATTATTTCCGGCAGCACCATTGTCGCAACTTATCTGAGTGCCGGAATATTGCGCCGCGTTGGTACAGGCTTTGTTTTGGCGGCGGGCTTATTCATGATGGCTGCAGCAGTGCTGGGTTTTTCTGCATCCGGCCACTTTCTCGTTCTCTGCCTGCTGGCAATTCCTTTGGGTTTTGGTGCAGGCAGTGTTGACGCAAGCGGAAATGGCTTTCTGGCACTGCACTACAGCGCGAAACACATGAGCTGGCTGCACTGTTTCTGGGGCGTAGGTGCAACTGCAGGCCCTGCGATTATGGCATTCAGCCTTATGCAGCTAAACGGCTGGACAGTTGGATACCGTATTGTTGGTTTCATGCAGCTTGCCGTGGCAGTGGTTTT
>Ga0123352_10019827_pt1 | contig 10718 bp, 3 predicted proteins | sample TergutLab28metaG_FD_89700 | JGI IMG/M metagenome (GOLD analysis project Ga0123352, IMG submission 89700) | Labiotermes labralis P1 segment gut microbial communities from Petit-Saut dam, French Guiana - Lab288 P1 | ecosystem: Host-associated > Arthropoda: Insects > Digestive system > Gut ... | reverse complement strand
TGCTCCTTTTGTTGTACGGAGAACGTTTAATCGATAATCAATTTCTCTCCACGTGTTCTCCAACATGTTTTCAGTTATTGTAGCAAAAGCGTCTGTTATTCTTGCTTTCAAATTTATAATATCTGGAACTGGTGTCGAAAACACTTTGTCCTTAACATACCCTCATAAAAAGAAGTCAAGGGTGTGATATCTGGTGATCGTGGTGACCAGGGTGTCGGACCATCTCTCTCAATCCACCTGTTTGGAAATGTTGCATCCAAAAGCTATATGTTACAAATTTTACAATAAACACATGACATAAAATTTTAGAAACTAACTTAAGTAGTGTTAAAAAATACGTTTGTATTCCATGTAGTTTTCTTGCAATAAATGCTTGTAATCTGGGAAAGACTTTATGCTCATCCTGTACATTTATCTCTTTATCGTCTCAATGGGTAGGGAGCATCTTCCTTCTTCTACATCTCTCTGTATACCTTACAGTAACAAAATTCTCAATCGAAACCATGTTAACCGAATAAACCGACGTACATACTGTTCCTTCCGCATGACTTGATTCATATTCAAGCATATTTTCCTGTTCTCAACTGTATATGAATAAACATATATATATATATATATACATATATATATTATTACGTGTAGCTTGTCTTTCAAATACCTATCACGGTGGTCGCGCGGTCTAATGAGTGGTTCTACGGCCGCACGCTTGCTGGGATTGGGATTTGAATCCCGCCGCGGTCATGGATGTCTGTCTCTTGTATGTGTTGCGACGGGCCGATCACTCCTACAGCGACTTCCTAACAAGAAACCTCATAGAAGAGACCTAGTCCCCCTTGGGCTGTCGAGCCATAAAAAAAAAATCTTTTAAATCCTTCACCTCTTTTTCTAACCAAATATCCCAACCCAAATTTGTACCCTTCTTCTTCTGAGACTTATTATCCACCTCTTTCATTTCGGACGATAAATAATAAATATCAGAATAAATAAAACCAATTAAATAAATAAAATAAAGTAAAACCAATCCATTGCTCTTCGAGATACAATCTGGAGATGTAGAAAAGCCAGTATGTTCGGCAAATCACAGAAGCTCAGTGCGTTTGTGAGAGCTGGATTTGAGTTTATGAAAACATACTGATGTGTTCGTTTCACTGCATTCAAGCACTTCTTTGCTGGTTTACTTCTAATTGAAAATTACTGGAAAGCTGGTGGCACGCCGTAAGTACAAACTTGTATGCCCCACAATTCAGTATCCGCTAGCTGACTTTGAGCGCTGGTTTTGCAGTGATTTGTCTCAAATTTTCCCGAACCCACAAAGTTCTCAAGTTTGCTATTTGGATCTGGATCTGCAAATTTCTACTGCCAGTCGAACTAATGTATAGTTCTGAAGAATAAAATCCAAGTAGATGCCACTTATTACTTTATTATGCTTATGTTAGGCTCAACATGTTTCGGGCACCATTAAGCCCATCATCAGGAACTCACGACGATATCGTTTTTACCACATAGGCCGTCTGGTTCTGTAAAGATGTAAGAAGTAGCGTTAGTGCAGTAGTGTGTATTAGGTGCGAAATTTCGCACCTAATACACACCACAAATACCAAACACTTACACTAAAGCTACTTCATACATATTTACAGAACCAGACGGCTTATGTGATAACCAACGCTATCGTCGTGAGCTCCTGATGATGGGCTTAATGGTGCCCGAAACATGTTGAGCCTAACATAAGCATAATAAAGTAATAAGTGGCATCTAATTGGATTTTATTCTTCAGTTATCAAGATAATGCACGGTCCAATGCACATCAAATTTAATGTATAGTTCGTTTTAAATAAGAAGGGCTTCTTTGAGTTGCACTTTTGTAATTTAATGTTTTAGGCCAGAAAGTTCTGATTTTATTAACAAATCTTCTTGTATACACACACATACAGAGAAACACTTGCATAGAGGAAGAGAAATTAACTTTCGTCACTGGAAATGGGCAGGAATACAAGGAGACAAAAACCAATGCTGATTGAAGAGAATAACATTAATTTTAAGTCCGTTTCTAAAGATAATTCAAGTAACAAAACCTGGAGAAAAGCAAATAGAGAAAGAGTAATGTGAAGTAAAGTAAAGTAAGTAAATCTCTTTTTGCGAGACCTGAGACTCTCACTGAGATATTGATGTACGTGCAGGTCTCCTGTTGTGTATATTACGCCGTGTTAACAGGTAAACCTTCAACTGATAGATCAAGAGGATGAAGGCACCAGCGTTTCCCAATTAACACGGTGTAACTTCACTTAGCCTCTTAAACCAGTTTCTCTTCCGATTTAATCATCACCGAACAGCCGGTCTGCATGAATTCAAAGCAACAAGACTTCACCACCCACACTTCGAAGAGTAAGACACATTATGCCTCACTGCAAATGCAACCATAACGAAGAGATAGACAACAGTAAAAATAAATATTTCTGAAGCAATTTAAACTTTGTGACTGAAAGGTAAAAGGGAAATGAAATGTCTGCCGTGCTCAGTGGATATAATTACACTTACCAAAAGCAGACAGAGCAGCTAAACCATCAAGGACAAATATTCTTGAGAGAAGAGTGGCACAAGTAGGCGCCGTGTGCCGCACAGCATTCCCATGTACCTTCATCTAACCTGAAATACCTAACAAAGCTGAAATCATCGGTCGCATGGAATTTTAGATTCTAAATGTACAAGAAGACTGACATCAAGAGACTAGCGGTCCAGTTTCGCAACCGTGAGAGGGATTCTGTATCGATATTAGGCATTACGTCATCGATCAGTTAAAGATAATTAAGAATAAAGAAATATATTTGCAAATTTCCCACTCTGTTGGGATTCTAATAGTATTATGTCGTATTCCATAATGCGTTCCATGAGCTATAATGCATGAGAAAATGTTATTTTTTAAAGGCATACGTTTTTAAATTCACGTGTGACACACACACACACACACATATATATATATATATTGAAGAGGAGACCCAAATCAGTAGAGCAACTCGCTTCGGGTTGACGGTCCGGGGATCGAATACCGGTGGGGGCGATATTTTTCGCACCCGTCCAGAACGGCCCTGGGTCCCACCCAGCATCCTATACAGTGGCTACCGGGTCATTCCAGGGTATAAAGAGGCCGGGGTGTGGCGTTTAATATCCACCACTTCTAGCGCAGAGGTTCAAGAAGGAGCAAAGTTATACTTCTACGTTCCCTCTGGGCTTTCGTGGCCTGTTATCGGGTGAATTTTACTTTGAACTTTATATATATATATAACTTGGGGGAATTTTTGGCTAGTTAAGATGCTATTAACTTCTCAAAAATACATCTGTTCCTTGGAGTTGTTTCGCTAATTTTTAGGCACTCTCAGTTTCCCACACGAAGAACGACAAGGAATATATTTAAAATAAATTAGTCGCGCCCTAATATAAGTTACAATTTCGGAACTGGCATCAATCAACTGCTAAGAACTGCAAGAGATTTCTTTCAGAATATTCGGTCTGTACGAGGAAATGTGAACCCGAGACATCCAGAATACGAAATGGAAATGTTAGAACTCGCGGGGGTTATTTCCTGCGTCAACTGATGTTTCAGAGATTAAAGTGATGCAGATGACGGACTCGATAATGTTTCAGGAAACGTTTTGCAAATTAAAGTTTTAACAGTGTTGAGTATCTTTAAAATTTTTCCTTTTGCCGTACATTAAAAACAGCGCTTGGAAATTACCACGTCTGTAGATGTCAAACACCGTTACTGCTGATTGTAAGCCAGTGAGGTCTCAGCAGTCTTCAGTCCCCACTATGACTCAGTCCAACAAAATTCTCTGCTCCTTCATTATCATCTAATAGAATGGCAGTCACCAGAATATTGCGCAAGATCTACTCCATCGATCTCCGTCAGCTGTTCTTGTTCATCTTGATCTGTCCATTCTTGTTACGTCACAATTATTCACACTTTCAAAGTTAGTGTAAGTTTTAACAAATGAACAAAATTTTCCCTGGTTTTCTTCCACAGTTTCTTCTTGCGGTTTATCTACAACTTGTTTTTATTCTCCTGCACTTAACTTCTAACAAAGTGACAGCGGTTTTGTTCGTTTTCCTCCAAAGTTCGAGCTCTCCAATAAAAAGAGTCTTTTACGTTTATTTTCTTCAAATTTTCTATTATTTTCCCTCCGCCTGCAACGCCTACTTGTGACTAAGCTGACGTTACTTTCTTCATTGTTTGAATGACACCTTGATCCACAGGTTGACACAACAACCTGATATTTGGCTTAAAAAAATCAGGCTTATTCCCCCATTCTTTATTTCTTGTTTGTTAGCATGGAAGGCGCTTTATCACATACTAGAACCGCGTCTATTTCCACGTCTTTCAGTTTCTAAACGTTTCTTATTGAAGGGACGAATTCATTAGAAATTCAGGTTTTAAACGTTTTTGAGTCCATCCACGTAATTGTTTGGAACTGTGCCAAACCGGAAATGTCGTTGCAGTTAGGTATATATTTGAAGGCGCATAAATTAAAAAAATTTTCCAAAAAACAAATTTCCCTTATGATTACCTAGGACTTAACAGAAGGCAAGCACAATCGGTGTTTATTTGATTCTGTTACTGCCAGTGGACGATTTTTCTGAGAGGAAAACAAGAGTTTTTGGTAGAAACGTTGTAATATTTAAACTGGTTACTTTGCATCGGTAGAGTCACTATCATGACAAGCCTTCCTTCATTATAAGGGGCCGAAATTGTTCTCTAATTCTAAAAGGACTCCGAATATGTCGGTAATATTGCCTGAGAGATGTAGGACTGCTTCAACTCATAACTTCTCCGCCAGTGATATATCCAGCCTCTTACTAGCCGGGCAGTCGGATTCTCCTTTATTACGCATTTGTTCTCGTAGAGAAGGTACAGTTATTGGTGAACTTTCTTCTTTTCTTTGTGTAACCACAAAATTTGAAGTTATGCACATTTTCCTATACACAACTTTTTTGTCTTTCTGTTCTTCTTCTTCTTCTTCTTCTTCTTCTTCTTATTATTATTATTATTATTATTATTATTCTCCGTCTTCTTCTTCTTTTTCTTTTTCTTCTTCTTCTTCTTCTGCTTTCAGTCCTTCATTTCACGCTATCTGTTTCCAATTTAGGTTCTATTCCTTCTCCAGCCACCAACTGTATTACGGCCAAAGCCATATGCTGCCACTACGTTTGTATAGTTTTTCTTTGTCGAGTTTTCATTAGGTTTTAACTTTATGCTCCATTGACACAACCACTCCCTCTTTCCACTTGACGTGTCACACTACTTTATGACAAATTCCGCTAACCAGCAAAACAAACTGCACGCGTGTAATTGAAGCCAGTAACGAAATCGCACTAAAATTTGACTTACTCAAGATCAGAAAATAAACAGCGTAAATGTATAAACATCGTCAATTAAAACTTATACACCTGAAAGCTGAAATATTCCACCGTCAGCTTGGGATCCATTTGCATAGTGTTCGTTTGGATTTTTTTTACAACAGAAACCAATTGTGTAAATAAATATATTATAGCGTAAAAAAATCACATAAAATTGATTTTCAATTACGTGATACAAGATAAGGATGACTTATGATTTAAACGCTCAAAACATAAAATTCTTCAGTATGTTCCATTAGGTTGCAACGGAAACACACTCTAAAATGTACTCACGGCTACAGAGTAAACATTAACTGACCAAAAGAATGCCTTTTGAAAGCCAAAATAACGAAACAGTCCAACTTGACTCACACAGTACCCACGACTGCAACAAGCTGCCTGCCACTCCAACCCCACACAATTGAATAGGGGGCACAAATAACTCAAAATTTAAATAAGCAGGGAATAAGTTCCTAACTAAATAAATGCTTGAGAGATCAAGTACATAAGAGCGTGCTGCGGCCTACCGGAGAGAGCGCATCAGAAACCCAGCATAACTTTCTTGTCTGGAAGCAGACTTTTTGTGGCGTTGCGGCCCAACGCGGACTATGGCCTCCTCAGCCTTGTGGTCTCTAGATCACACACAATGACGCGCCACAGTCGGTAGAACTCCTCTGGACGAGTGATTCAGCTCGTCGCACAAACCTTTAACTAACAACACACAACACTCATAAGGAACAGACATCCATGTCCCCAACGGGATTAGAACCCACAGTCTCAGCAAGCGAGCGGCCGCCGATTTGCGACATAGACCGCGCGGCCACTGGGGTCGGCAAGGAAGAAGACTTAAAAGAAAGTAATTAGAAAAGGGCGAATGCCACATTCACCACAACCACAAGCTAATCCCCTTTCCTCTGTAGCCATCGCTGACGTGTTACACGCATGCCATTAAGGACAAGCACAGGACTAATGACGTAGTCAGTGCAATACGACACTCGTATTTTTAGTGTCAATTACACTCAGTCGGCTCTCGAAGCTGTCTTCATTGTTGATTAAAATATCGAAATTTTGTAAAATTAATGCTGATAAACTTAATGACGCGTTATGAAGACAGGACATTTAATGGGAAGGAATGTTGTATAACTGAAGGTCAGATAATTAGGCCCCTACTGTAATAGAAAACATGCAGAATAACACGTAGCTTATAAATTACGCCCACATACGTCAAAGAAGGCGAAGTTCATTATAACTTTGTCTTTCATTTTCTTGTATATGAGCGTAAATTGTTGTGCATTAGCCAGCCATATTGTATCACGTCATAAACACATATGCACGAAACATCAAGTTAATCTCTTGCATGATGCCTCAATAAAACCCTAAATAAATTCAATTTTCATATACTTTTGGGCTCAGTATTGAAATTCGTGAGCTTATGCTAGTAACTCATAGAGCTTTCCGCGTTTTTTAATATATTTTTTATAGTATAATAATAAAGGATGGAAGTATAAGGAAGAACAATTACAATCCACTTCTTTTAATTTTATTCTTCAGTAATGTGCTGCATTGGGGCACCGCAGTAGCTCAGTGGTTAAGGTGCTGTGCTACAAATAAGAAGGTCGTTGGCTCGATCCCAGCTAGTGACAGTGGATTTTTCATTGACAAAATCCTTCCGATCGCACTATGGCCCTGGGGTCGACTCAGCCTCTAACAGAAATGAGTACCAGGAGTATTTCCTGGGGGTAAAGGTGGCCGGTGCGTAAGGCTGACAACCTTACCATCTTCACGTGCCGATTGTCATGAAATCTGGGAGCCTTAACTTCCTGGAACCCTCTGAGCACCTCCGGGCCTGTAACGGGACTGCTTTACCTTACATGTGCTGCGTTTTTACTTTAACAGAGTGAACTGCTGAGTCCTGCTGATTCGACTGGACTAAACTGGAGCAAATCATTATCGAAAAGCTAGCAGTAGTGTAGCTATCCAACGTTTCCCCATCTGAAAGCAGCATTCACACGAGCTCACAAACATTCACTGTCCTTACACATTTTAATACATTTTATATGCAAAGTCTTTATGATTCATGTTAATAAAATCTGTTATCTATGTTACCAAGCGACCTCTCCTCTCCAAGGTCATGTTCATTTCTCACAAATAAGAACAAGTTTAAGGAAATTTCAGGGTTTTCCTTCATCATGGGTGTTGGTTTCTCCATCTTGTACCTGATCGAACCGTGTTTCTTCTACCGGTTGAAATGCATTAATACACTAACTTGAGAAAGGGTGTATCGTCCATTTCTCACATAGTTTGCCCCAATATTCCTCTAAATTCCAGAATAATTTTTTTCCTAAATTATGTATATTTAATTCTTCTCTTATTTCTTGATTTATTGTACGGTCATACAGCGTGTGACCTACAGCCGTTCTAAACATTTCTGACACCCGGCTAGTAGTTTTGATTTGACAATTTTCTGAACACAGTGTCAACCCCATATTGCTTCTCTGAATGTGGGTCGAAATGTTGCACGCACGCACACACACACAAATTTCACACTCTGTAGCTTTGTGGATATAAACTTTGTGGCTATGTAACATGTTCTGCATCTCAAGCAGTTAAATTGATTTTTTTATATGCACTTCAGCTCTATCTGTCGCTGCTCTTTCAATTAACTTTCTATCGCCGTTATTGTAGAAGTCCATAGATCTAATACAATAGACAGTCCAGTTAATATTCTTGGAATCCAGCAATTACATTGATTTTTTTTTTGTCATTTTGTATTTGAAACTAAAAATCTCAGTCTAACCCAGATGGGGCAGATGCGGAACTCCTCACTAGCGCGTCTGTACATATTTTCATTACGTGATGTCTAATTACGAACACCTCAGCTTTCCTAATCAACCACATTATTTCATCCAAGACGACTAGCATCCATTGTCCTTAGGGTTAATCTTACTCTTCTGAAACTGACGGTACAATCAGACTTGTGCTTTAGCTGTCAGAATCTCTAACGAGAGAGCTCGTCGGTGATGCGGGTGACAGCATCATTTCCACTGCACATTACGTATGTAAATTCAGATTGTGGCTAATGTGTGGTTAACGTCACTGCTTCTGTGCCCAATCCTCTGGCAATGTAGGTGATGTAAAGTTAATGGGAATGTGGAATGCCGCTGACCGAACACGGTGAGTGGGCAGCATGACCATGAAGCAGAGGAGCGCGTATCGGCCGACGTAGGTGCAACATCTTAAATCACTGGCAGATAATTATGCTCGATACATTGATTTACATATTGAGTGATACAGGGCTTCGACAGCATAAGAGTGAAAGGATAATAAGGCTTATAACATTTCTTCGTCACCTCTGATCAACATTGCATTCCTCAACATCGTATCACAACACATAAATAAATCCGTCAAATTTTAATTTTAAACATCTGGAAATTCCTTAAGCAATGTGTTACTGAGAGTAGGGGCTAATAAAACACTGCAAATTTTAAACACGTGAAGGGGTAACATCCTAATTTGTGGTCTGAACTACCTACACATTAATTAACACGACTGTTCCTCTAACCTCAGGACACTAATTAACGCCACGCACTAAAGATGAAGACCTTCAGTGTACTCAGCAAACAATTTTCAGCTTTGGCCGAGTAATTTCGTGTTGTCCTTAAATTATCTTAAGTGCAAAATTTAATTTATATTATCACGTAACTTAGTGTGTAATTTATGCAAAATACAGATGAGAATCTGGTGGAAGGATGGCCGGTCTCAGAAATACAAGAGCAGCAACGTTGATTTACACCAGAATTCTGCCTTCTGGTAATTTTTAATACAGATACATTAAGATACGATCCATTAAAGTACGAAAAAGAGAAAAATAATGTAAATGCAAGAATTTGTGGTTACTGTTACGATGCATTCCTAATAATAGGGAAATTATTTATTAATCGCTTCTTCATATATATATATATATATCCATTAAATATTTCCCATATTGATTACTGAAATTAGGTTTGAGGCTATTCGTAATGATTTGACTGTTTCGTGTCGATCAGTTGTCTATGCACTCACTTCGCTCTATGATAAAAGAAATACACTGTTTCTGCTAATATTACTGCTAATAGCAACAATAATAAATCCATTTTCTTTATTGAAGTAAAAGACAACAGTAAAAACCAACTACAAGCAACAATTATAAAATATAATAAAACACAAAACACGTGCGTAAAGTAATAGCGATAATAATTATTCAAGAGTGCCATACTGTAGCTCAGTTGGTCCGAAGTCTGCTTCTCACAGCGGAGTATCGGTACCTTCCTGCGAGGTTAGAAGTGGACACAGTAGCACTGGACCTGATTTATCTTAAGAAAAGTTTCTCCTGATTCTTGCCTCCTACACAACATTAAAAGAATATACCATACCCATATATCACCGGCTCTCAGCCTTGCCACTTCGCTGAGCTGACAGAACATTAGGTCTCATACCCTCGCTGTAAGTTCAGAGATTCACCACTGACTCATTAACTGGACAGGTGTAGCGTAAGGAATTAAATTGTCATAAGTCTGCTGTGCTCATACTTCCTTGTGGGATAGACCGCCAAAACTGAAGCCTACTTAAACACCCTGTAGGTACTTGGCTAAATACCTAACGAGGTGTTCTTAATTACACCAAAGTATAACTCTCCAATGATATTGCGTTGTATTAATTAAGGCATGTATCAAGTTAGCCTACGGAGCAGAATACTTTTAGTGGGCGTTCCTAATAAATTTCATAAGAATAAGTGGCACAACAGGGTGTTCAGTTCCTGCAGGATGATATACGTGACACTCACCCTAGGGGGGCATAAATAAACATAAATTTTGTGCCGGCGGAATTACGCGTTAGAACAGACACCAAGCAATTCCAGCTGATAAGGAAGTATATAAAAAGCTGTTATTAGTAGTGGGATGTACATCTTGACATACTTGTACTATGTGAAACGCACGTACTTTAAGCACATAATCAACTTTTGGTACATATCCAAAGATTATCGATGGTTATTTAAACTTTATTACATAACTAAACGCTGGTAATTGACAGTCTTCAAATAAAAGAAGGTAAAGACATTTGCTTGGGTGTTTTTACCTTTTGTACATGTTGTAAATTCTAATTTGTATCGTGTGTATTTTGTTAGTTTTAAATTGTCTTGTGTGTAATTGTTTTTGGTTGGCCGTGTGTATTACTGTAGTTATCTTATGTGTATTTTTTGTACTGTGTGTGCATTGCTGTTTTTTTTTTACTTTAGATGCTGGACTGCTGGCTAGAAGTCAGTACTCGGAAGGTCCTGCGACCGGCCATCT
>Ga0123352_10019826_pt1 | contig 10719 bp, 3 predicted proteins | sample TergutLab28metaG_FD_89700 | JGI IMG/M metagenome (GOLD analysis project Ga0123352, IMG submission 89700) | Labiotermes labralis P1 segment gut microbial communities from Petit-Saut dam, French Guiana - Lab288 P1 | ecosystem: Host-associated > Arthropoda: Insects > Digestive system > Gut ... | reverse complement strand
TTTCTAGACCTGGAGCCGCTACTTTTTTCATTCAAGTAGCTCCTCAATTGACCTCACGAGGCTGAGTGGACCCCGTTCCAGACCCAATACTACTCAGAAAATCTGGTAGCGCCGGGGATCGAATCCGGGACCTCTGTATCTGTAGCCAGAAACTCTGACCACTAGACCACAGAGGCGGTCGGGAGTTAGACTTACACGGTGTTTAATTCAACTACTCGTAATTGCACATGGAAGTTAAACGTAAACATCACCCTAGTACAGGCCTAGAAGACCCAAAGAGAGTAGAGGTATAGCTATATTCTTTCTTTAACCTCGGCGCCAAATGTGGGTGAGTGGTCAACGCCACACCCCGGAGCTTTACAGCCATCAAACACAGCCGGTACGCATTGTGAAGGAGGCTGAGCGTACCCCAGGGCCGGTCTGAACGACAGCAGAAAATCTCGTCCCCCAGCTGGAACTGCACATGTAACCATAAATATTTATTTTGTGTTGCTCCTCCTACATATATCGGCCCCTATACACCTTCTTCACGGTAGTCATTTATAAAGGAATACATTTATAATAAATGCTGTCCAAGATGTGTATATGTGCACTCATAACACAATGGTATTTAAAATTTTTACAAAGTGTACAAAATGAAATTACTTACAGTTATTAACAATTCTATGTTTTGTTGCAGGTATCTACGTCACTGTTGGCGTTTATACAATATTAAGATACATATCCTGTTTGTGTGTCCATGTTTGAACACAATACAAGTGTGAACAGTGTAGCAAGGGGCATACGAGAAATGTGTATTAATCTTGGTAGGAAAACGTGAAAAGGCCATTTGGAAGAACTACGCGTGGGTGGTAAGATAATTCTGAATTGTACTCCCTACCTTTTAATATTTCCTGGGGGGGGGGGGGTAAAGGCGCCCGGGGCGTAGGGTTGACAGCCTTACCACCTTCATGCGCCTTTTGTCTTGAAATCTGGGAGCCTATACCTCCTGGAACCCTCTGTGTCTGTCCAGACCTGTAATGGGATTGCTTTACCTTGACCTTACTCCCTACCTTTTGCACCCTAGCGGTCAGTGTATGCAGAGTCGTTCAGGCTGAACATTCAACAATCCTACATTCTGCCCACACATCGTGCTTTGTATTGATCTCAGAATGTTGCCCTGCACGACACTGATTTGCTGTCATAACCGAGATGTTTACTGCGCGGTACGCGTTCGGTCTTTAAAGAAAAATGATTAAGTTTCGATCGTAAATGGTCAAAGAAATAAGATGTGTGGATGTAGACTGGAATTATTCATCTTTCCATACATCCGAATGGTGGGTCCTCATCAACATGGCGCTTAATTGTTTGGTTCCATACAAGGTCAGCTAAGCAGTATCAGCTCTCAAATGGTCGGTACACCGTGCAATTATTTGCACTAAATCCATTTTAGGAACATAAAACTGAAATGATACAGACATTCAATGAATAGAAAGCACAAAATTAAAGAGCAAGTTTCCACACGTGCACCGTCAGCGTCTCTACACACAACCAACAGACACTCCACTTCTAGCCATGCACGGTGTGGCATATTTATTAACAACTGCTTCTTGGATTATTTTCTCCCAGTGGGCCCGTAATTCTTTACACAGCCCCAAAAGAAGAAATCAAGGAGACATCTGTAAAAAAATTCCAGTATCTAATTTGTGAAATTTCACATAATCTGTATTTGATGAACATTTAAGTTAATCCTTGGTCACAGCTAGCATAAGGCTGGACTCCACTTTGATTAGTTAGGAGCTTTAGCAAAATTGCGAAATGGGACTATTAGCTTCATCTTGTCTGTCCGTCGGTCCGTCCGCGTGGAACGACTCGGCTCCCACTGGACGGATTTTCACGAAGTTTTATATCTGAGTATTTTTTTTAAATGTGTCGCGAAATTCAAGTTTCATTAAAATCTGACAAGAATAATAATGGATATTTTACATGAAAACAAACATATTTTTAATTAAATGTCGCTCATTTCTTCTAGAACGAGAAATGTTTCACACAAAAGTTCTAGATAAAATCAAAACACCCATTTTATGTTAAAAAAAAATTTTTTTTCCCGACAATCGTACCGTTTATGAGTGAATTTGCAAAATCTTGTACAGCCGGACATACCAGAGATGACAATATAGAGAATGCGCATTGCATGCTGGATACTTAAGACTACGGACACACACACACTCAGAATATGTAATATTATTGCCATTTCACTGCAACAATGGTTGCACTAACATGCACCACTGTTACGTTATACGTACAGTACGCGGCTGGTCTTGTTTCATTAGACAAACAACAGTTCCACTCCTCCTGTTAGCATTCGTACAGAATATCGCAATTAAGGCAGTTTAACAACCCCGAGGTGTTTATTGTTCTCCTTTACGAAGGCACAAAATGATCACATCGTGTCGACAGTACAGAATATTGCTCTTCAGCTTACTTTCCTAGTTTCAGTTCTACAACAGACTGTACCTGTACAACGTTCATTAATCATCTGTAACGAAGTGTAATGCCATTTCTGTAGCTGTATATTTATGTGCAAATACATAGCCAAGTATGTAACTGGCTTGAAAAATGAAGCAATTTAGTGAAGCATAAATTTAACTGAAACTGACTTATTTTGCGACGGTCTGGTCTTCGAGCTGTAGAGTACAGTAGCACTCCACTTACCCGGATTAATTGGGGCAGCGAGCCATCCGGATATGCAGCAAATCCGGATAATTGGATTTTTCTTTGAAAATATGCTACATTGGCAGTTTGAAGTTCGGCTGTTACTATTTACAGGGTCTGCCTGCGTCTAAACTTTTCCACCACGCCTGACATGAAGTTCTAGAAGCCAAAACACTGTATTGCACTTGATCCGATAACCGGCAATTTGAAGGCAACTTGGTTTTTTAGATTTCTCGACCGATTTACCCGACGGGCCAAACCTATCCGGATACCTAGCGTCCGGATAAGTGGAGTTCTACTGTAAACGCAGATTCGGCCGGTACACCAGAAAGTTTGGTAACTCCCTGTTTAGACGAGCTCATATTCACGTTCAAACAAGCCCCTCCCTACAAATAGGACGCAATGGACGACCATTTCAGCAGGTTAGTTCTGTTTACCCTCACCTCTGGACGTCCGTCAACCGTGCATATGCAGTATACAGTGTACATCAGTTCGCGCGTGCGCGTGCGTTCCCGCCCACGCATCTCAAGAGGCAGCGCTAATTGCCTGATGACCTCGTATTGTTTGTTTGTACATACGTACAACCTACATGACGCTCCCATTGTCTGAAATGGGATACGTAACTCACCCATCAGTGACGCTGGGCTTCTGACAGATGGTGTTGAAGGTCCGACGGCTTCGAAATGTATATAATTGCATTTGTAAGAAATTCTCCTTTAAGATAGGGATTTTCCATTAGCAAGGGATATGAAAGGGCTCCTCGAAGAAGCAAATAGTATTGTAACTTGAAACGCACAGTCAACGTCGTACATACATCGCAAGTATTCGGGCTGGGGCGAATCCTTCCTCCTTATAAAATTGCAACAATTAAAAGAGTGACGCGTGAAGAATAATTCAAATTACAGTTGAACCCTGATATGACGACATCGGTTTTTGCAACATGACGTATGCAGCTCAGATATTTTGTGGCACCAATTAATTCCTCACTGTTAACCATAACATCATACTCCTCGTTTATAACGACACAAAATATTCAGTCCCTATCACGACATTAAAACTGAAGTCCATCGTTTTTTACTAGGCAATCAGCATTTTCCGATACCAACTAAAACAGAACTTTCTTTTCTAGAAGCCCATCTCATATCTAAAACATTACACTTCATGAATATATAATTTTACCTGTAGGTTTTTTTTCCCTCTCTCTCCTCTCCTGTGGCGCTGCGGCCCAACGCTGGCCATGGCCTCCTTATTCTTGAGGTTTCTAGATCACACTCAACGACGCATCACAGGCGATAGGACTCATCTGGACGAGTGATCAGCTCGTCGCAGAGACCTCTACCTGACAACACTCACAACAAACATCCATGCCCCCGGTGGGATTCGAACCCACGATCTCAGCAGGCGAGCGGCCTTAGACCGCGCGGCCACTGGGACCGGATTTACCTGTAGTTTATGATTTAATCCCCGCTAAAAATTAAATACTACAATATACAAAATTGTATCAACGGAAACTAAGATATCAACAGAAGCCAGAGAATGCCAGGAATCGTTCCATAATGCCAGAAACTCTTGGCTCACATACCGGAAATGACAGAAGAATGGGTAGGCCTAAAACGAGGGCGTTACATAAACAAATGTGGTCTACCTCACTATGAAACAAACATAAACAAATGTGGTCTACCTCGCTATAAAACAATCTATTAAACAGAGAAATACAATAAATACAATTTTTTCATAGTAATACGATAAAAACTACATAAAACTATATCATAAGAACAAATCAATTTGTTTATAAATACATTTCGTTACTTTACATAAAATAAACGAATGGAGGGGAAAGAACAAGGATCCATCCAAATACAAACATTTCACGTCCTGTTCGGGCAATGTCAGGGATAAGCGTGACAGTTTTAATTCCTGCATTGTCTAAATACTCAATTCCACATAATCTCTGTACGTACTACAGCGCTGTGACGTAATCAGTTATCACGTCCATGACACACAGCTCAGGGCATTGTCATAGTTTTGCTTCATAGGCACAACCAGAAGAACGACGAGGGCGACCAATCGCCTCCTTCCTGCTAAGCCGCCAGAGGTCACGAAAACTTAATTAGCCTTCTTATTTTTGTATAATATTCTGGATGGGCATAACAGCGTTATGGAAGTTAAAAATTGTTACAAATGTAAGTGCTGAAATATTTAAATGAAACAAAGGAAAACTGTCTGCGACGTTCAGTGGAGACTACAGCCCCTCGGACGCTACCCCCTCTCCCCATTATGATTTTGAAAAAATACTGGATTTGTTTGAAAATTGTTTCCATCATTTGAAAACTTAAGACTAGTTGTTTTATACAGAATTTTCTGACCTTTAAATCGAATATTTATCATTAATATGGTTGAGAAGCTACATTCTTCAAATTAAATTGTATAAAAATAGGTAATAAACAACAACAAGCATAAGGGGAAACTACTTTTCAGATGTGTACACGTAAAATCCACATTCATAGCTTAACGAGAATTCGTTCTGCTAATATCTACGCTGTCGGAAGCACGTGTACACAGACGAGTGACATGAACAATCCTGGCACTCTGAATGCTTTCGAACTCTGGACTTGCTGTTCATTTACAACACTGGCAAATGGAACGTGACAGGAGTTCAAAAGAACACCTGAAGAAATACTGTGAAATTTGTAAGTTTTACGCTTCTCACTGCGATCACTTGAACGGCTGGCGTCTCTTTTTCGAAATACTGCCGCGTAGTGTGGAAAAAAGCTACTGACTTCTTTCGAAAATGAAAGGTCAGCAAATTTACACCAGACTACCAGATAATCCCACAAGACTACTCTTTGAATAAAATTTTAATGACGACAAAAATGACATTTTCTATTTCTTTAAGACGTCCAGCGTTCTTTTGAACATGAAATTCTTAAGAAATTCTGGGCATATAAATCTGTATTTGTAGCCTCTTCAAAATAATTCTGGTATTATGTTACTAATATCCATTTCTGACGCCGTATGATAAAAGAGAGTCAATCCACATCTGCTTTTGGCACACTTCATTTACAAATTCACTTGGACACAGATCTTAGGTGGTTGTTGACTCAATAGGATCCCGGCTATAAATGACTTGACTGATTACGAGGTGTGAGCTAGATATTGAAACAGAACACGAAACGTGTTTTCCCCGTAAAATATCAGTTTCTTATCAACACCCACTGTCTACGACAATGTGCGAGGTGCGACACCACAGTTCTCCGAACTTAACGTGAGCCCCAGATGTTCGGCTGATTGTTTCACAGAAGGAACGTTGTCTTCCCGGGCCCTTTTTCGACGGGTTTTCTCTATTAGCTTCCGATAAAAACTGTATTTGACCATCCACAGATAAGATGCAACAACTGAAAATAGAAATACACACATATAAACCTTACAAGAAACAAGAAGCTCAACTGTGCGTCGAGATAGTTTTGAGTGACTGCTGTGAATAAGAACTAAATAGATGTTTCTCTTATCCACCGTTTAGTAGAAATTTTATAAATAGGCTAGTCACATTAAAACACCCTAAAACAGGGACTCGGTCTAACCGGTACCCGCAACAGTCTTCTAGTAACAGTTTGTGGGGTCTGGTAAGCGTCATAAAAAAAGTGATTCCAAGTCAGGTGTGTATTTTGCTATGAAAATTCCAAAATCATTTAAAATGATGAATCAAACCCAAAACTTTTCCAAACCATAGAAATATAACTGGTCAATATTTGAAATTAAATAAGTCGTGTATATATATATATGTGTGTGTGTGTGTGTGTGTGTGTGTGTGTGAAGGAATGATTCCTGTATGCAAGCAACCCTGACTCCACTCGCTTCTGATTTCACTTCTCCTTGTAAGCTTTTGATGTTGAATAAAGATGGCTGCCAAGTAACGAACCTTGTTACTGTACTCCCAACAAAATAAATAAATAAAAAAAAAAAATATATATATATATAAATATTTATTTTCTTCAGACGCGATATTCCAACTCGTGCCTAGGCTGCCTTATTGTTGATGTTTCTAGATCTCTCTCTCACATGCACACGCGCGCGCGGGTAGAACTCCCCTCAACGAGTGATCAGCTTGTCGCAGAGGCCCCCCACCTACACAACACACAGCACACACATATAAGATACAGTATTCATGCCATAAGCGGGGTTCGAACCCATAATCCTAGCAAGCAAGCGGCTTCAGATCTACACCTCAATTGGACGGCCACCAGTATCACACATCGCACATTACGGAACGATATTTAACGTCAAGATGCCAGTAACGCAGTACATTTCTGTGTGCTCGTGTTTACTTAACAGCTTAATGGCAAATGTGAAGGGAATTTGTCCCCGTCCCCAATCTGGCATGACGCCGTGAAGGCGCATTGTTGACCGTATGGCTCCACGAATTCTTAACCAAAGATCTGTTACAAGGACTACTACCAGGCCACTTTGTTCCCTGACAGAGCATCAGGTAAACATGAAACAGGAGGCTGGATGGGTCCATGGGTAAATACGGACTCCTTGGAGAAATCAACCACCCCAGTGCCTACTGACCCGTTACTAATCAGTACGGTACAAGGGAACAGCAAATAAAGGGAAGAAAACAAAGACCCAAGACAAGCTACAATACTCTGAACAGTCGTCTGGTGGTTTTATGAGATACGGATTGTCATATAAAAAGTGCCTCTATTTGCAGTCCAGTGCTCAAGTGGCCAGTGTCGTCTCTCTAACGTGAAAATAAAATAATAATTTGTGGTGCTGAACTAATCTTTGGCTTTTTTTTTTTTAATACGGGAAATAACAAATTTTGCCGCAAAGTCTATTTACTAAGTTAACAACAGCCAACAATTACACGAAATGATGCACTTTTACGAGTACTTTTATTTACTGCTGAATTCAGACATCGACGTCAGCGGCCATTCTTTAACACGGCAGGAAATGTATGTATTATGTAACATTAAGGCGCATTCGTGTAACCGCTGCTGCCGTACGGAAGCAATTGGTATATATACACTATATATATATATATATATATATCGTGTGCGTGCGCGCGCGCGCGTGACAACACTCAACACAGACAGACATCCATGCCCCCCGGTGGGATTCGAACCCACAATCTCAGCAGGCGAGCGGCCGTAGACCTACGTCGCAGACCGCGCGGCCACTGGGACCGGCAACGGTACTGTATACTCTCCACAAAAGTAAATCTGTATTATCTGGTTACTGTGTCAAAAGATGTACGTTGCTTGCAGTGTGTCTTACCAACAAGTGCGGCACCGCCTATGATAATGCCAAGGCCAACGATGAACGTTCGTAACAACTCGCTGAGGCCGCTGATGACGGTAATCAACACTAGCAGACCTATCCCTAGCTGACAAACCAGCAGGTAAGGAATCATGTATCCTGGCTTCTTCTGTAAGCACAATACAATACAGTCAAACCCTGTTATAACATCGCTTTACGCGACACCTCGTCCATAGCGTCACATATTCTGTAGTACCAATTTATTCTTCACTGTTAACCGTAACATTATACTCTCGGTTACAATAACACTCGTTTATAACAACACAAAATATTTAGTCTTTGGTGACGTTTCTGCTGAATTCGACTGTATATGACGTCAGAGATCTAATGCTCCACCTCATCAGGGTTTACCAATTTAAGACAGTGAGGCCTCAGAAGGAAGGGAAAGTCCCACAGATGGTGGGGATGGCTAATGTTGTTTCAGGCTTCCCACTCCGCCCGCAGTTCTGTTCACCTCCCACACCGTCTGATCTGTATGGGGCAGCATTAATCTACGTTCAGGCCTATTTAAAATTATACATATATATATAATCTGTGCTCTTTAACAAATTAAGTTGACGCTCGCGGTAACTTCACTCTAGCCACCGAAAGAAGACTCACGAATGCTTGGGATGAAGGCGCTCGAGGATCCCATCACAGTTATTTTCTAGCCATTTAGCCCCCCCCCCCCGGCTGACGTCAGCCCGAATTTCTCGTCGCTAGTGCTAGCTGGGGGGGGGGGGCAGAGTTTAAGGGTCGGCAAAATGGGTAGAAATACTGAATACCTTAAATGGAAAAATTTGATTTTCTGCGCCCAACAAACTTTCAATTAATGATCCAAATACAAGGAAATTCAGTAACTGATAGCGACTTTTTGCAGTTCATAATGTCTGTTAGGTGCTATACAATCTAGCAATGCCACTGGCTACCAGTACCGACATTCCTGTGAGCAGAATACTAGGTGACTAACGAGGAATTTTGGGATGTATGGTGGAGGAAGATGTGGAGGGGGTTTGGTCCGTGGAATTCTCTTTGTGGCCTCAGTGTAGTATCGTGCATAGGTTATAGGTGATACTGCGCACTTACTCTGTGTGCCCCATACAGCAGTAACAGGCAGCAGACTTCGAATACAGCTGCTTGGGAAACCATAGCGATGGAAACGACCCTCCAGTCTGTAAAATAATGGTGACAGTGGTTAGAACTTGAAGCATGCGGTAGTCCCCTTACTGGGCTACTTGACTTTGATGCATGGTGAACTTTCGTCTCTTTTATAATTTGTTAATTCATACTGGTATTTTGACAGCACATAATAATTTTCTCATATATTAAGGCAGAGTGGGACATTAAAATCGCTTTAAGTTCACGTTGAGACCCAAGAACAAATTACAAACAGCAATTTTACAAAATAAAGCAGGCCCTAATTAATTTTAGGCAACTTACAGATGTTCTAAATTTCTTTAATTTTTCTTGTTGTTGGAGATTTAAAAGCAGTGTCAGGAAATAACCGTCAGGAAATGCTTAGGTCGATCATAAGGAAAGAATACATAGCGAATGTCTTGTGATTATCTGCTTAATTCGTCAACGTTTTGTTAAAAAATAAAATTTTTCATGAGAAAAGAGAACAATGACCTAATTTTCCACATAGTTACCCTGAAGGTTTGCATCTGTCACGTGTTACCAGTGAACCCTTTTCAACACAGAACTATGGGTTTTGCCAACGGAACCACGGAGACTGCTTCCAGAACTTCCGCATAGTTTTGGAATTTGTGACTAACCAGATGCTTCTTCAGAAGGTCGAAAAGAGGGATATCACTGGATGCAAAGTCGAGCCTTTACGGACGATGTTCGAGGGACTACAATCCAAATTTCTGCAAAAAGGTTGACGTCTGTCAGGTTATGTGCTGTTACGGCACCAAGTGACCTCCCGCTTTTCGGCACTCTGAACATGCATATTCATGATAACAAATTCCAAGATGTAGCGAAAGTGCACGAAACAGTCTCACAGCAGTTCAGCTCGCAAAGCCCGGAATTCTGTGCTGAAAGCATACATTCCCGGACACAAGGTTGTGACAAACCCTTAAGCCTATATGGTGACTATGGGTAAAAGGAGGCAACTGTTTCCTTTTCTCGTGAGAAATGTTATTCTGAACAAGAGGTTGCTTAATAAGCAATTATTCACCGCTGTATTCACACTTGCACATCGACCCTAGTAAATATGAACACGATACCCAGCTAAAGGTACGCCGATGTGTGGAACACAGGTTCAACACACTGCTGACACAAACGCAGAGACAAATTTTGGGGCCCTCCTTGCCGATATTCCCTGAACTGATAATGCAAAGTTAACAGTTCACGTATAAATACACTATGCTTCGGCGCAAAATACAAAATACAACCAGACTATATGGGGCCCCCGAAGTGTGGGGTCCCATGCAGAAGGATATACTGCGATATCATAAAACCGGTCCTGCAAATGTGGAGGTGAAATTCGGATATCAAGAATGGAAATAATCTCACATACGACGGTACAACATCTTCAACAGGAGACAATACTCTCCAACAAATATCGTTTCTCTGTATTACACTCAATATCACGGCATAGCATATTGCTAAATAAAAGAATAATTTATAGTTCTTAGAAGATTCCAAATACATGTACATGAAATGTCAGCGTAGAGTCAATAATAATAATAATAATAATAAGTGGTGGTGGTGGTGGTGGTGGTA
>Ga0123352_10019825_pt1 | contig 10719 bp, 5 predicted proteins | sample TergutLab28metaG_FD_89700 | JGI IMG/M metagenome (GOLD analysis project Ga0123352, IMG submission 89700) | Labiotermes labralis P1 segment gut microbial communities from Petit-Saut dam, French Guiana - Lab288 P1 | ecosystem: Host-associated > Arthropoda: Insects > Digestive system > Gut ... | reverse complement strand
CTTTGTTTTTTATAGGGAATCTTTGTTTTTGTGGGTCGGTGGGGGGGGGTGGCCTGGGCCCCCGGGACTGGTCCCCGTTCCCGAATGCGGTTTTTTTTTTTTTTTTTTTTTAAACACATGGATGCTGGACAATGTCCAAAACATCAGTCAAGTTTATTACAAAGTTCCACAGTCAGAATTATTTACAGCTGCTGTATAAGTTTCTCAGCATCAAAATCTGAAGTGGCAGGTGAAAAGAATTAGCAACAAAAATTGCTACTCACTGATAAGGTAAGCATGTTCTTGTTACAAAATGACTTGTATGATGATTAATTCTAGATTATCTGTGGATAAACTAGTTGCCGTGCAGTTTATTATGCAGATGCAATAGCTGGAATTATAATAATAAAATTATCTTATAAATTTATTGGGGTTTTGCATTAATGACAAGATGCCTGTTGGGTGTGTGTTATAATGTTAAGAGAGAATGCACGATTAAGAAGTCTATCTTGGTTAAAACATCACAGCATATCGATCAAAGACAAGTTTTGCATCTAGCTAGAGGCTTACTGAACACACTGACAGTACCACAAATTATATATTTATTTACTATTTATGCACATTAAGAAATAAGTAGTAAAGTAAAGTAAGAAATAAAATATAAGGAAGCATGAGGGGAAGGGAGCTGTTGGGGATGAAGTAAACAAAGGCCTGTATTTGTCATAATTTAGGGTAACATGTTAGTGATTGCTAAATAAATCCTTTTTAATGCCTTCTGTATGGCTGTTTTTCAAAGTATTCTTCTACTCTGAAGAATAAAGCAGTAAGTTTTTTTTAGGAACATTCAAACCCAGGTATCAGACTACATGGCATCACATCCCAGGACACACTAACCTGCCAAGGTCTATGTTTGCTTAGTAGCTTTTACAACTGATACAAGAAGCATCTTTTTTTTTTTATATCTGGTACATTTAAGAAGACTACAAAGAAAACTGGAGCTGTTCCTGTGACTGGTTACTGTACCATGACTGCATACGCAGACCATGTTTTTAAAGAATAACACCATAAACCTTATTAAACCATGGAGCTGAGAGGTCAGATCCATGATCTTGTCTTCTGTAAAGGGCCCAGAGTAGCCACTGGACAGGAGACTAGGTGGGTCTCAGAGGTGTTCCACACATAGTGAAGGGGAAATTCATCACCTAATCAGAACTGAATATAGGGCCATAAAAGCAAATGTTCTAAACATCAAATGGGAGAGGGGGATGAAATATCAAGCAAAATGATTATAGAGAGTTTCACAAATGTGACCTGGAATTGCACAACTTTACTATCTTATGTTTGGTGCCAAGAAACTGAGAAGCTTAATTTGACTGTGCATAGTCATCGGATTTGTCATTCCAGAGCTGAAAAGGTCTAGTCGCACTGACAGTGACAGACAGCTCAGCAAAGTAGCTGAAGAGCTGGAGTTAAAATTCTGGCAAGACAGGAATTGCTCTCTTTGCTAATATACCTAAATGGCTTGGGCAACAGGAACTCTATTCCTGGGGAAAAAGAAGTCAAAGCTTCATGAATCTTCATCTTGTGATAAGGTCTAGAATGTTAAGGAGCTTTCATTCAACATCTTTGCTGTATAGTACATAGGGAGAGAGGCAATATATTTTTACAATCTAAAGTCTCTGTAATATTAAAATTGTGCAAAGGTTATTTGAAAGAACGAATGAAGTTTAAATCACCAAAAACTAAATTAGGCAGGAGAAGAGAGCAGAAAGGATACTAACTGATGCTGTAGAAAGACATATTCTTTTTGTAGTATGACTTGATGATTGTGCTGTAGAGTGTAATACCCTGCACTGACTGTGGGTATAAAAATATTTACAGAAAAGTGACCATACCCTGCATATCATGTTTACTTTAGCTCAATAGACTTGTGTTAGCTTTCACGCCAAGTCTACATTCAAGTATAATTGCAATGACATATCTTTGCTCTCCTTTGCTTTTTTGATTCTGTACCTGCAACATTTTGGCAAATTTCTTCAATTTTTAAATTTTCCTCTCAATAAATGTGTGTAGTATAAAAAATATTTATCTGTATGTCAACTCTTCTTTATTCCTCGAAACATAGTTTATTCTTCTGTTCAGGCCATCATCAAATGGTTACAGGAGTAATAGCATTTTCATTCTAGCATTTCAAACTAATATATCTGATTGCCAATTCTAACACAGTATTTATTGTTTAATATGAAAATGAAGATCCACTTATACTGTATTTAAATATCGATGAAGGGCAGAAACATGTGGAAAGATGAAAGGTAAAGCTGAACCTGTGCAACCTTGCCTTGAAGACATACAGGGGAGAAGAGGGTTAGCTTCAGAAATTCTTAACCTGATCACTAAATGGTGGTGAGTGGTCAGCTTCAAGCCTCAGCTGTTTCATCCCTGGTGAAAGCACTACCTTTATCCACTGGAGGCTGGATAGATCCCACAGCTGATCTGAACACTAGAGATATGAGAAACCCCTGTCTCTTTCAGGAGTCACCACTCTTTGTTGCCCCTAGCAGAGCCCAGTTACTAAACTGAGTGACCTATTCTGGCTTTGAGACTGCAACATATGAGATACAGAGACTAAATGTCCAAAATAAGAGCTGATCAACTGGTGGATAGTTTTAGTGATGCTGACATTCCACTTCATGGAAAAAAGTCATACTAAATTAATGCACACAGCAAAAATTTTTTTTTTTTTACTCCAGGGAGTCCAGAACTGCTATCAACTCACTGTTACATATTACTCAACCTCAAATCATTATTTCCAGCACAGAAACATATTATATCAAAAACTGAATGACACAGAAAATAGGAGGACCTGAAGGTGTCCATCCTCCCTCTGCAGCAGATATTTTTTGTTGTAAAAATTAGAGTAAAGCAAATACATCCATTCCAAATTGCCATCATGTTGAGAGATGATGCCAGGGTGAAACCATGGCACTGTTTGTTGTGCATTAGAGTGGTAAGTAAACACACCTTTATACCAATAATTTCATCACATTAAAGTAACAGAGATCTAAGCTGTAACAAATGTTTCATGAAATTCATACTTAATTCTAAAAAATTACTATCTCAGACTGGTGTCTTAGTAACAGTTAAGACTTATGAATACCTGGAGACTTAAGAAAGTACCAGTTTAGCTGAACAGTGAAATAGGTTGCTTAAACTGCATTGCAGGTCCGTCATGTCAGTGCCATCTTTGCTTGAAGGTTTCATTTCAGTACTCTCATTACAATTTTTCTAGCTCCTCAAATGATATTACATAGTGCCTGACCGCACTCTCTCACTGTACAGGCAAAACCATCATTGATGAAATAGCTGTCACAAGTTCCATGAACAAAATATTAATCAGCTGATTCTTTAGTTCTTATTTCACAAACATTTACAAATGTTATGTTCCTGATCTTGATCCTTTCTTTGTTCATAGTAGATTCATACTTGAGTTGTGAAGTTTTCACTCTTGTTGCAGTTGTTCTTTGTTCATATCTCCTGTCACTGGGAGTGTCCAGGCATAAGAAGTTTACACCTGACAACACTGCACACTAAAAGTGTTCACTTGGGGGCAATATCATTAAGTTTTTCCCTGTCTGCACCTCTACGTTGTGCTCAAGACATGCATTAACAATTTACTTACAAAGACAACAACAATAACAACAACAATAAATACGTACAGCTACATGCAACATTGCTTATTGCTTTCACGGAGCTGGGCGAGGCAGCAATCCCAGAACTGCAGTTGGCTAGTCATTAGAGAATAGAAGTAGTAAAAAAGAGACACACATGATATGGAAGTAAATGTGTTATTTTTATATATTTTTATAATTTTTTAGTTTGTTTGTGACAGTTGGAAAGTCTGGTAGCACATGTTAACAACAGAGAGCATTTCATGTTTCATTCCGTCCATGTATTTAGTGTTTTATGTGAGTACTTTCATCATGTGGCAACCATAATTACATACCTAAGATTCATGCTAGTGTGTATCAATATACACTATGCTATCACACATTGTACGTAGCAAGAATTACGCAGGAAAAATGATAATTATATAATACTTTCCACCAGTATACATTTTTCGTGGAGCAATAATAAAACAAAATAATAATTTAACTAGTGTTTTGAGAAAATGTGAAGATGTTATTGCTGATTAGAAAGGCTGCATTTTCCATCAGTTAATATTAAAAGATGTGGTTTTACGTTCAGAGCTTCTCGACTTCAGAATATAATTAGGCCTAAAATAGCTTGTTTGTAATCTACAAGTTAACAGCTTTTCTGTGCTATGTAAATGTAAATGGTATATAAGAAGCTTCTCCATTTCAATAGAAACTGCTTGATATTATGTCAGTATAAGGTATAGAAACTTTTGCTTCACATTTGTTATATTGGTGTATAGATTTCTTTTAATTATGCAACCTTACTATTACCAATTAATCTTTGGCTTAAAATTTTCCCTGTTCTAAAAAAATGGTTTCAAACATTTAAAAAAACAAGTTAACACACTGCAAAACAACCAAGAAAATTACTTATGTGTTTCTACAACAATAACCAACGTTCACAAAATATATATGTATATATTCAATATATTAGGGCATGTATAATATTTTATATATGTTGAATGATATTCATACATATGAAATGATGTATTCATTTTGATATCTAACAAAATAGCCTAATATCTGTCAATGTCTTTTGGTATGTACAGTACTCCAGATACCTTACAGACAAACTAACTGTATGTAATGGATGTACTTGTATAAATGTATCTATCTATGATTTAAAACAGCATGTAACGATGAATAGAAGTAACATTTTCTATCTTTTTCGAGCAATCAACAGGGTCCCCGGGACCGGCCCCAGACCACCTTGCCCTCCCAATCCCCAAACAAATAATACCACTCTGGGTGTAAAAAAATATCTTGGTCGTCTGTTGACACTAAAAGGGACACACAATTATATTGTACTCAAACATGAGCGAGACAGCCACGAAGACAAAGTATAGCAAGAACATGGTGAATCCCAACCCCCTGTTCATCTTCCAGTGAAAACAGGCGATGGAAATGATCACAAATAATAGCATCATGAAAAGGATGGCTATGGAGCACACCATCCCAACACTGTTTACTTCAACAGGCTTGCCATAGATGATCCCATAGACTAACCAAGGCACTGGTAACCTAAATACAGAAAAGAAAAAAACAAGTTTAAATATTAATCACATGTCTGAATATGATCATGTAAGTTTTATGTTTCATGTTATCTTACAGATTAATTATAGAACTAAACAGCAATTAGGACACTGGTGCTTAGCACCGACTACATTTAATAAGCCCATACAATTTCAAAACATGAATAACAAGTCAGACGAGTTTTTCAGGTGGCTGCAGAGTTGACAACAGAAGATAAGTGACAACACTGATATTACATACAATGCAGAAATGCTATCAGCTATACATTTTACACTGTGCCGTGTAGAAAAGTGTGGTTTATGAATGGTTTCCAAGGGTCACATAGATGCATTTTTCGTATCACATTTCCTCATGATTGCACATGTAAAGTTGCCCCCATGCATTTCATGAAGGCATATAGGTTGAGCAGATGAACAAGCTCCATTCATTCTTAACTTATGCTCTATGATGGAGCTTTGATTGCCAATCAAAACATGATTTTTTTATTCTCAGATTTCCTATTTGTAAGTTACTTCAGTTCTCAATGAACAATTACAATGTGGACAGATCAGGAGAGGTTACTCAGACATGTGGTCTATGCACTATGTACGTAATAACACAAATGAATTTCATTTCAGTGTGGACACACAATTTAACCAGATCTGTCTATTTGTCCATTCAAAGTTTCCAGTAATGTAAGTAGATACTTTTACACAAACAAAATAAGTTTTGTCTGTGTTACTGTTGTACTGTACAACTCAGCTATCTTCCTAGTTTTGGTTAGTCAACCATGCAATTATAAAAATGTCCAAAGCAGAACGAAAAGTTGACACAGCTAAGTACAGTACTTGGCTGTCTGTTCCACTCAGTGACCCAATAACCTCTTATGTGTCTGTTGTATACATATTAGGGAAAATGTTCCATTTGGCACATCTTGCTGTTGAATACAATAAACAGGCATCCTTCACCAGCCTGAGTTTTCTACTTGTGTCCAGTTTTAACAAATATGATATTTGGTTCACTTGACCATCCTCTTTTATCTGTGGATATGGACATAATCTGTGGCTTCCACATCAAGAAATCTGCATTTCCCTTGGGAAGAACTGTTATACCATCTTGGGCATGGTTTTTCTACAGTTTTATATTGCATGTTTAATTTATTTTTGAAAGTGTTATACACTTATTTATATTTAATGGAGGAGAAGAAAACTCCAACTCAAAACTGATGAACTTTTTCAGCATCATGTACCAAGGAACATAAATTACGCACCCAACAGTGACATCAAAGATGTTGCTTCCAACTGAGGAGGACACAGCCATGTCACCAAAGCCTTTTCTTGCAACTATGACGCTTGTGATGAGGTCAGGTATGGAAGTGCCTGCTGCCAGGAATGTTAACCCCATCACCTGCAATATAATCGTTGTTGCTACATTCATTCATGCTAACTATGGAAGAAGCAAGTCCTGAGCAATGAAAAAAGAAATGACTTATACAGAGTCAATTTTCATTCAAAAAATGGTTTAATATGTATCTTGCAAGTGGGTGGTGACACCATGGAGGATGTATTGCTGCACTTTTTTAGATTCTTATGTTTTCCTGCTAGCCTTAGTCTTACCTTGAACGTGGAGTCAGTATGGATCTCCAGAATGATAGCAACAGAAGTCTACTACTAGAAGGTACCATCACCCGGAAAGAGGATCAATTCTATCATCAAATCATAATAAAAACTTAAAATATTTTATGAAATAGCCGCTATGAACATTTATATATGTTGTGTGTCAAAAACAAGAAGCAATTCTTTCACTCAGAATATAAACAAAAAGTCATTAGCTTCATAATTTGAAAAGTCAGAAATAACATTTAACATAAAACTTTGGGTTTAAAATGTCAGACAGCTGGCAGCACTAAACATTCCTTTTCAGTTACAATTCCCTCAAAGTAAATGAATTACAATAATAATGTTTCAACCTTCAGAAATCATACACTCATACACATAATAAGAGGTAATGCAACCCACATACAGAACCTAGGGTTCCAGTAGGTTGAGGCTCCCAGATTTTGAGACAATCAGCTCTTTTTACTGCCAGAAGATACTCCTGGTACTCATTTCTGTTAGAAGCTCTGTCGACCCTAGGGCTATTGTGTGGCTGGAAGGATTATGTCAATAAAAATTCAGGAATCGAACCTGTGACCTTCCGGTTTTTAGCACAGTGCCTCAAACAAATGCACCTCTGCGTACTTCCAGACACACATTAACTACAATTAATGAAGTGACCAAACCTGATAATGCTAATCCTCATTACAAATTACAGCAACAATCAAATATTATGGAAAATTATCCTATTGCACATTGTGAACTGTACAAATCAGTCCTCTGGGTATGTGTTCCAGTGGTCCACTGATTGTGTCAGTTTTGGCTGTCACTAATTTACAGTGATATACATTAATTATTTATACACTAGTGACATGTGATTATCAAGCACATTAATCACAGATATTTGTTTATTGACTATGAATCAACTCTTGAGGTCACATAGAATCAAATGCAATATGGATCACACCGATTGCCTAAGTTTCATATTCAGAAGGTTCTGGGTTTGGCTTGGGGGAAAAATAAAAATGTCAAATTATGGGAAGGGCAGATGGAGTATTGTGAAAGCATGTGTTTTTGTTCTTACAGTAAGCCTCTAACATATAAAGAATAATGCCATATGCAAAGCATATGAGATGAGATACCATTTTAAATGTTGTGCTTAGGAAAAGCTATGTCACAACCTTTAGAATTTCACTTAAAATACAAACAAGTTTCTAAAACATTATGCAGTAAAACTGGCATTTCTCTCGATCCACTGAATAAAACTGTATAAAATTTTTAAGGATATTGTTTCATTCTATTTGGAAGTATTTTCTTAACAGAATTTTGATATATTGTTGTTTATCCCATAAAATTTAATACATTTACGCAAGTTTAATTTTTTAAATCCCAAAATACAATTAAAATTACAAGTGAGAGATCAAAATGCTCATCGTGTAAGTTTCAGAAATACCTACTACAACTGTACTTGTTCAAGAATAATATCTTTAAAACCACCACAATTGCAAACTTATACAATTTCTTTGAATAATTAAAGTTAAACAAAAATTTGTCCCCTGATCATTTGTTTTTTAAGATGAAATCGGGAAGGACTAAAAGAAATGTAAAAATAATGGTAGATGACTCAAACAGGATTGTGACTTGAGTGCCTCTTAAATACAAAACAGACAAATTTTTTTTAAAAAGGGGGGGGGGGGAGGCACCTGACATATGCTCTCACATCCACATTGTGTACATTACACACATCATGCATAAGGTATCTCATCTAACAGCACTCACTTTGTTTACTTATAATGTCCTTAATGGTTGACACCATCCCTGAAATAAACTGCTTACTGCAGGTCCTGTTTTTTCCCCAGTATGTAAATTAGGGGTGTGTGTGGAAATATTAACACAAAAAGCCATTTAAATTTAATAAGAAAACTCAGCTTGGAGGGGAGGGGGGGGGTAGACACTATGGTAGTTTACTGGACATCTAGCAGTTGCAATGGGTATATCAGTGTGAACCACTTCTGTTCTCAGTGTTCAGTGATGCAGGTATGACATATATGATTCTGCTAGTGTCAAACACAGCAGTCCACAGTCCATATACCGGTGCCAACTCACACATTCTGTGTGGAATCAGCAGCCTCATATCAGTGTCAGCCATGGCACCATTGCTCCATGGTACCAGCAAATTAAGTTTTATGGCACATGTGTGATAGTGATGTCAGGTAGCTGGTATCATTTTTCACAGCAGCGCACACAACTTGTTCAGGATATAGTGAGGCTTTGGTAAGAATTTTATTTCGAAGTTAACGGCAGCACATGTTGTTACAATGCTGCACGAAATCTTGCACTGTACACAGATTCATATTCTTTTCGTGCTCAAAAGTCCATATTTGTTTCTTAAAAATTCTCAAAAATGAGGCCTAGGTTTTGTCACCCAAGACAGAAATTTTATTTATTCCTCAAAACCTAAATTTTAGCGGTATTTTTACCAAAGTCCAACTTTTTAGCACATCCTGATTCATTTAAGCTAATTTCACATTCCGTGACCTATTTCACTTACAATCCCTTCTAGTATCACTAACCTACTTAGGTCTAGGCTCTAAAGTTTGTCTTTTCATTTGAGTATTTCAGAGTACAAATTTTTACTATTTCATGTTACCTTCATCCTGTCTAATGCCTCTCTCTGATTTAAGTAACATAATCATATGACAAGAGTTAACATAAACAAGTACATCATTGTATAATATTCATTAATTTGCTACTGCATATCTGTTAACTCCACATCTTCCCTTCAACAATTGCTACAGTACAACTGTTTAATACCTGCGAACCAAACACATGATATCAATAAGGTACAAATAACTGTGCTGCATTAGAAATCGTACTGACCTCAGGTGGTATCCGTATAGTGTCACCTGATACGTTAGCCCACCAAACCATCAAGTATGAATAAGCAGCTATCCACACAATGCTCCCAATGAAAGTAATAGGGAAGAACTTCTTGCCTGAAAGAGACAGAATATACTCAGAAACTGCCCATACGCAGAGACACTTCTTAAGGACAAGAATATCTTTGGAACAATTACAAATATTTAAGGAAACACAGTGAATTAGTAAAATCTATGACTGTAGACTCAGCACCTACATTTCTGCAATTACAAAGGCATGCTATTTTCACAAGCAGTAAATAAGACTGTCTGCGCCGGGCTGATCGCTCATGCAGAGAAGTACTACCGGTTGTGGCGTGTTCAACGAATAAGATTGTGAAGCCGCGTGAGGGAAGGCCATGACCTGGAAATGGGTCGAAGCGCCACAGGAGGAAAATATAAGAACGTTAAGAGGCCTGTAAAAGCAATTTCCAGTTACTGAGGTGAGCCCTTAAAAAACAAATGTAACTTCTCAGTTGATAGTATGAGCTCACCCAAATTCTCTCTCTCCTCATAAAAGAGAAGTGAAAACGGTTTTTGATAAACTCTTTTCTGTCATTCTCTTTTACCATTCTTTCTGTACAATCTGTTCCTTATATATATATATATATATATATATATATATATATGAAAACCCTCTTTAATGTTACAGTTCGATAATATTCGTGCTAAAGTTTGCCATATTTGGACTGGAATAGCATAGTCGTTATTGCGACTCGCTACGGGCTGGACGGTCCGGGGATCGAATCCAGGTGGGGGCCAGATTTTCTGCACCCGTCCAGACCGGCCGTGGGGCCCGCCCAGTCTCCAGTAGTCTTCTGAGGATGACGACCCATATACTGCTATATGGATTTTATGTTTCTTATGTTTATTGGACCTGCATCATCTTGATAGTTCAATAAAGATAGACCAACTTGATGTCACTTGCTTTATTATTTCATTATTTAATGCTCAACATGTTTCGGATGTTAATACATCCATCCTCAGGAGCTTGCGACTTATTTGTTGAGTTATTTCATG
>Ga0123352_10019821_pt1 | contig 10720 bp, 3 predicted proteins | sample TergutLab28metaG_FD_89700 | JGI IMG/M metagenome (GOLD analysis project Ga0123352, IMG submission 89700) | Labiotermes labralis P1 segment gut microbial communities from Petit-Saut dam, French Guiana - Lab288 P1 | ecosystem: Host-associated > Arthropoda: Insects > Digestive system > Gut ... | reverse complement strand
TGTGTATTTTTTTTTTTTTGTAATTTTATTTTAATAAATTTTGGTGTTGATTTTTTTTTTTTTTTTGGGGGGGGGGGGGTTCCTCGACGATGTTTTTGGGATTAATGTTTAAAAGTTAGGGAATTTAAGTGTAAAAGTAATTGTTAAATACAATTTCTAATTCAAGAAGAAAGTATAAATTGTTAAAAGTTCTTAGAGCTGAAGATACTTGGGTTTTTTTTGACTTCCAATATGTCTTGTTCATGCAAATTGTAGGAATTATGATTTTAAAAAATAGTAACTTGAATGTTCAAATTAGAAGGGTTTAGAATTTCATATTGGGGTAGGTTAGAAATATAAAGGCAACTTACGTGGTCTTTGACTGTGTGTGTGTGTGTGTGTGTGTGTGTGTGTGCGTGTGTGTGTGTGGATTGAAAATAGGTGTTTATGATGGGGAAGCTAGGGAGCACTGTTCTCATTGATTCAGGGTGACTGGTATATATATATATATATATATATATGTGACTTGTTGGTGTAAAACCCTGAAGATAGAGTTTCATTCCATGGAACGTAAACTGCTACCAGCTCGTGGTACCAAATAGAAAGTTCGGCTGGTGGAATATTTAATGTCTTTCAGGATACATAAGTTGAAACTGTGTTGCCCGTCTGGGATTGTCATGTCCCTGTGTCATTTTTCTGTCATTTGTAGTAGCACGGGAACGACTGAATGCATTTTTCGCCATGCATTCTGCTGATTAGTTGCAGTACATTTATCGACAGGTTGCATTTAGTTACACTGATGACAGGTAGGGACAATTAATTAATATTCACATTCGTTTTTTGCGTGCCTGTAGCGGGTAACTCGATAAGTATCTGACCAACTCCACGCAGCACAGTCCTTCTTGACAAGCTAACCTGTTCTCAGCTAGTAAAGAAATTCCTCGTATTATATGGAACCCGAATGTTCATTACCGCATTCACAAGTGTCCGCCACCTGTCCCTACCCTGAGCCACATCAATTCAGCCCATGCCCCTCAATTCCACTTTCTGCAGATGCATCTTAATTTTATCCTTCCATCTATGCCTGGATCTTCCAAGTGGTCTCTTTCTCTCTGGCATCCCCACTAAAACACTGAACGCAACTCTTCCCTCCCCAATAGGTGCTACATACTCCGCCTATCTCATCCTTCTTGATTTGACAACCCGAATAATATTTGGTGAGCGGTACAGATCATTATGCATATAACATTTTAATCACTCTATGAGGTATGATATTACATTTCTTGAAAAACTTTTAATTTAACATTTTGGAATTCTATATTTTCATGTTTAAAAAACTTTATCACCTACCATATTTTATGTTTTTATCGATAATTTAAACATTTACACTTAGATATTTTATATAATCATTTTTTTGTAATTTCAGCAAGAAAAACATAGAATAAACATACCATAAACACTGCATGTACAAATGGTCTTCCACATGATGTTCGAAACATGTAGAAGACACGAAGAATTGAATTAAAACATTAATTTGAAAAATTTACATATTGCAGGTTTTCGTTACATAATCATTGTGCTCCTCATTAATGTTATCCACTCCTCTTTTACCTCGTCCCTCTTAGGCCCAAATATTCTACCCACCTCCCTGTTCTCAAACACCCTCGGCCCACGTTCTACAGGTTAATGCAATTTTGAGAATCGCCAATTACAGAACTACACAACTTACGCAAAAGCAAGCGCCCACGCTTCATCAAAAATATATTTCCTTAACATCATCAACGTACAAGTTGCAGTAGCTTGAATTTCAAAGAATAAATAATATTCCATTTAAGGAATAAAAATTTATTCTTTCTCAAAACTTTATATTTAAATGTGTGTGACCAAGTCTTACACCCGTACATAAAAAAAAACAGTCAAAATAAATTTTCGTGTATCTTGAGCTTCATATCTCGATAAATATGTGTACACAACTATGGAGAAAATTTTTCGAAAAAATATTCGCTTTTTTAAGGGAAACATCTGAAGTTGGCATATAAGACCTGGAAATCTATAAACACTAAAATGTCCCAGAATTTCTGCGCCATACGTACATTTGGTAACTTTTTTTTTTCGTTGTATCTTTGGAACTTCAAGCAATATGGATCTACAGTAGTGGATAAATTAACGTGTCGGCAGGAATCTGACGAAATATTTCTTGTGCACGCGAGGCCAAACCAGTTTCTACATTTCCTCTACTTTACAAGTTTATATACTTCATACCACACTTTCGCACTTTTTTTCCCTTTCTTATTATTTCTGTACTGTGTTTTCATTGTTGTTTCCTTCATTATTTTATGTCTACCTCTTCATCATTTTACCTGTTCAATCTATTCATTTCGTATCCCGGTAAGTCTGATTTTATCATACCCTTTCTTGAAGTTGTTTAGTAAATAATTCACTCATCATGTATTTTCTTCCATATACTGTCCCCTGTGTGTGTTCTCTGAACTTAGTCTTCATAACTCATGCTCTTCCTGTTCATGTTTTTTTTAATTATATTTCATCTGCTGAACACTTTATTTAGGTTCAGAAGCGGAATATGAGGTAACTTTATTCTACACAGAGCTACATTTTATTTAGGATGTTGGCAGAACGTGTCGACGAGACCGAACAAAGAAGTCATCCACCCGGACTATCATTTCTGACCCGATATTCATTAACAAAGCTTGTCCGCTTTTTATCAGTTTCGGTTTTGGAGATTATTGCCATCTATTGTCTAATGTGCAATTCGTCAGGCTATCGCCTGCCTAGGGTCTATGTGTCCTTGATAATTTAAACTCCTGAGTTGAAACTTAAATTCTGAAATGACCCCCTTTTCAGAGGCCCAACCAAACAGCCAAAATATAACAAAGATATTTTTTAATCCACAATTAATTAAACAAGCAGAATTCGCGTTATGGCCATAAAATAAAATAAAATAAAATAGTTTTGTGTCCCTCGATCAAAGTCGGAAGATCGCTGACAGCAGTACCGACCTCTAAACAAATTTTATCACAATGTTGCTGTAAAGCAACCCACTCTCCCTTCTTTTTAATAATTTCGGCGCCATTTTCTGTTTTGATATGTATTGATACCCATTCATCGGATCAGATTGCGAGGTTTTAGGTTCCATAAACATGAACAATTTGGAATTTGTCATGTAAAGTTTTTTAGCATTGTAACACACGTACATTCCAGCGGCTACAGGCCGCGCCGCCTGCAATATCAGCGCAGAGCAGAGTCACAGTGACGTCAGGCCTAGTAACAGAACAACGGTGCCTGACCTGCTGGTTCTCCGGTGCCTAACAACAGAACAAGAATTTCGCTGTCATTACGTGAGCGACACCTGCCTTCTGTCACCAATAGTGCCCGTCACTGAGTCACGTGCTGAGCCAATCAAATCCATTTGATACACACATAAACCGACTTCCCTAACATTTATTTTACTAGTATTTTACTTTGATAATTCATTGCCCCCAAATGATCCCTATTTAGCAACCAAGATGTGACACATTACTGGGAATAACTACCCGTGGCGTATTACTGTGAGTCACTGCCGGCGACATATTACTGTGGGTCACTAATGAATAACCAAGATGTGACACATTATTGTAACTACCCCTGTCGTATTACTGTGAGTCACTAACGAAAAATCAAGATGTGACACATAATTGTAACTACCCGTGTCGTATTACTGTGAGTCACTACCGGTGACTTATTGTGAGTCACTACCGAGTAACCAAATGTGACACATTACTGAGTCACTGCCGAATAAGTTGTGACACACTACTCTGAGTCACCACCGGTGACGTATTACTGTGAGTCACTACCGGTGACGTTTTACTGTGAGTTACTAACGAGTAACCAAGATGTGACACGTTACTGTGAGTCACTACACGCGGTGTATTATTGTGAGTCACTACCGATGACGTATTACTTTGAGTCTCTACCGAGTTACCAAGATGTAACGCATTACACAGTCACTACCGGTGACTTATTACCGTGAGTAACTACCGAGTTACCGAAATGTGACACATTACTTCTAAATTCAACAATATACACATGCACCAGTCTAAATTTTCTTTATACGTTTCGGTTTCATTTGTTTAGTTCCTTTATAATCCCAAACAAAGGGGCCGCCCACTGTTTGCTTAAGTTCAGACTTCAAGCTTATAGACCGATTTTCCCCACACCAATAACCATGTTCGACAATTTAACTTTTGTACAATGCACAGTAACTCACGTTTTTCAGCCAAACTCCAAATTCCTCTCACTGACAAACAACGTTACTTGAAGGTACAATCACGCCACATGATATTCTTGTATGCCTCAAATGTTACTTCCCATTTGTAGTCACTTTTTAAATTATGACTTATTCCGCTTTTCCTCTATACTTATATTGAATGTACTGAAACAGGTACCTCATATGACAAAGTAGGTTTTTTGAAACAAGCTGTCTAATGTAATTAATTTGATATTCTTTGAGTGTGCGTCGGTTCGCATTCGTCGATTTTTACACACGTTTTTATGGAACTCGCGTAAGGTTTAAAAACTACATTATAAATTACACTCGAAATTCCTGTATATAAACAGTCTTTCCCATAATAATATCTCTCAAGACCTTTACGTGATATGCATACACCCCGGAAATCAGTCCAAACACAGTTTTCCCAACACTATCATCACGTCGCTTTCCCTGAAAATTATATTACAAGTAACGCTGGCTACCTCCCTCAGAGCAGAGACACCCATGTATACTAGAATACCAGCTATAGCAATGTTAGAAAATACAAAACATATATCTTCGATAGTGTTTTTATATAAAATGATAATACAGTGTCTGTACTTTAAAATATTAGTTCGTCTCTGTTCAAATTTGTTTTAATTTCTTTTTAATATGTTTCGTAACCTGTATATCAATTAGATGCCTCAGATATATTAAAAGATAAACAAATACGTTTGGGTTAGTATTTCGTTGATTATTGCCTTTGAAGGTAATGTTTATGTATTTTTTAATTAGACGTTTTAGTCTTATAGAACCAAATGGTGGCCTTCGTTTAAAGTGATGTTTATTTTTTGTTCTTGTAGGCATATATAAATTTTGTGTTTTTGTAAACATGTGTAGATTTTGTGGTCTTGTAGACATGCGTAAATTTTGTTCTGTTGTAGACATGTATAGATTTTGTTTTCTTGTAGGCATGTGTAGATTTTGTGTTCTTGTAGACATGTGTAGATTTTCTTGTGTTGTAAACATGTGTAGATTTTGTTTGTTTTTTTTGTAGGCACGTGTAGATTTTGTGTTCTTGTTGGCAAGTGTAGATTTTCTGTTCTTGTAGACATGTGTAGATTTTGTGTTTTTGTAGTCATGTGTAGATTTTTTGTTCTTGTTGGCAAGTGTAGATTTTCTGTTCTCCTAGACATGTGTAGATTTTGTTTTCTTGTAGGTATGCGTAGATTTTGTGTTCTTGTTGGCAAGTGTAGATTTTGTATTCTTGTAGACATGTTTAGATTTTGTGTTTTAGTAGGCAAGTGTAGATTTTGTGTTCTTTTAGACATAAGCAGATTTTGTGTTCCTGTAGATATGTGTAGATTTTGTTTTCTTGTAGGCATGTGTAGATTTTGTGTTCTTGTTGGCAAGTGTAGATTTTGTGTTCTTGCAGACTGTGTAGATTTTGTGTTTTTGTAGGCATGTGTAGATTTTGTGTTCTTGTTGGCAAGTGTAGATTTTGTGTTCTTCTAGACATGTGTAGATTTTGTTTTCTTGTAGGCATGTGTAGATTTTGTGTTCTTGTTGGCAAGTATAGATTTTGTATTCTTGCAGACATGCGTAGATTTTGTGTTTTAGTAGACACGTGTAGATTTTGTGTTCTTTTAGACATATGTAGATTTTGTGTTTTTGTAGATATGTGTAGATTTTGTGTTCTTGTAGGCATGTGTAGATTTGTGTTCTTGTTGGCAAGTGCAAATTTGAATTCTTGTAGGAATGTGTATGTTTTGTATTTTTGTAAACTTGTGTAGATTTTGTGTGTTGGGCATAACTGAGTTTGATATGTTTCATATTCCATTAATTAATTAGATACACAAAGTATAATAATCCATCCGATTTCTTCTTGTAAGACTTGCCAGTAGAATACGGCTTAAATATATCTGAACAGAAAACAAATCTGACGGAACTTAAAGGACAAGATTCAGTTAGAAATAAAACTGTTATAGATTTAAAGAAAAAGTAAATTGCTTAACTACCTGTAAAATTTGGCATCTTATGTGAAAGAAGTGGACATTGATAACAAATTGAACAACTATTTGAAAATAATAGACATTATAAACAATATGTTTAGACAACAGAAACTTTCAAGAAAAAGTAAAATACAAACAATAAAACACACTACAGTACACTGGCCCTTCCAGCTCCGTTACATGGTAATCAACACAGGACCATTGCAGCAAGAGACACAAGTAGAATAACAGCAGCAGAGATTAAATATGTATAAGAGAAAAAGAGCAGGGTACATTTGGACAGTTTATAAAACAAACACAGAGTTTACAGAAGAACTATATGTAACCACGGTTTTGGGCAAAATATAGGAATACAATAGAAACTGGTTGCGACATGTAAACAGAATGCTCCAGTAACAGTTTAACGAAAATACTAAAAAAAACTAGACCAAAAGGCAGAAGAACCAGAAGAGACTATTAAACAGACTTCTGGACGTGTGAGACGGGAACGGGTCAACAGGTGGCAAAACTGCACGTTAGGTAGTTGATGATGATGATAGTGATGATGATGATGATGTTTATGGTGATGATTATGATGATTATGATTATGATTATGATTATGATGACGACGACGACGACGACGATGAGAAAATATATTCAAAGACCTACAAATGCATTTGTTGGTCTTAGAATATATTTTATGCATTGTTTAACTTTCGTTTATATGGACGAATGTAATATTTAGACGAACTCAAAACTAAGTTGCTAAGAGATATCTCTACTATTTATATTGTATTTAGGGGCATGACGTCCAAATCAATATGTTTTTAAAATTCAGGTGTTTGGCACCTAGGCAAACGACATAAATCAGTTGTCATGTGTACACGGTTCCTTGTCACTTTGGCGACAAATATCTGAGCGGCCACATTTTGGAACTTGCTTCATTTCTCTTTATGGCGCCTAGAATTTTGAGTTTTCTCAGAGATTTTTTTTGGAAATTTCTGTATCTCTTATGTAAACAAATTCCTCCGCACAAATTCTAGTTTACTATAGGCTAATTTTTGTTTCTGTTCTATTTAGAACCGCGTGTTCCAAATTTAGCTGTTCGCGGCTCACCACAATTAGAACAAAGAGCTAAAACGTATGTGAGGAAAGAACCCCTTCTTAAATAACTGTGTGTACGTCATGAGAATGGCATATGCGTGCAGCAAAACACTTATCAAAACATCACGTCATCAACCTAAAACAATTACATATTCTCATTATTCGCTACATGTTTCAGATTAAATAATCCGTCGTCACGTAAATACAGACTTAAACTGCAGGTAAAACAGTAACTCATTTTCAGTTTCTTGTGGGATCCCACATCACGAAATAAGTTTCACAATACAATTGTTATAAGTAACTTAAGAAAGAGTAGTGTAAGGTAAATCAGTCCCGTTACAGGCCTCGAGTGTCCCAGAGGGTTCCAGGAAGTTAAGGTTCACAGATAACATGACAATGGCCCACGATAGTGATAAGGTTGTCAGCCTTAAGCACCGGCCGCCTTTACCCCCAGGAAATGCTCCTGGTACTCATTTCTGTTAGAGGCTGAGTCGACCCCAGGGCCACAGTGCGATTGGAAGGATTTTATGTCAATGAAAAATTCTAATGGCACCACCTGGGATCGAACCAGCGACCTCCCGATTTGTAGTACAGCACCTTAACCACAGTGCCACCGCGGTCCGCAGGAAATAGTAATAGCGAATCACTAACTATTAAAGCAGAGAGGAATTGAAATATTTTAGTATATGTCAGTGATCTCCAAAACTTGCAGGATTGTACCCTATGGTTAGTATACATTTCGTTTAAATTCTACTTCCTCGCATAACTCTCTGTGCAAATGTACACACGGTTAAAATAGCATACTTAATCTTTAGGTGCATCATCCCCGTTGTGTTTTATTTACAGCTAAATAGGGGTTCTTTTGAGTCAAAACACAACTATCTTATGTTGTTGTCTCTATTTAAGCTGACGACATGTTTCGGGATTTGCACTGGGCCATCTTCAGGTCACGAAATACACAAATGAGGAGACTATACAGGGTGAATCATAAATACAATAATGTGAACCATAAAATAGGATATATGTATCTAAAATTCAACGAGATCCCGTTGTCGTTCATCTGTTACAGTCCCATCATATGTTTCTATTTTAAACCACCACTGTCTTGTTTTCATGTTATAATTCCATGTTTTAGACTACTAATGTATGTCATTGGGAAATTTACACACACACACACACACACACATATATATATATATCATTTTATGGTTCACACTATTTTATTTATGATTCACACACTATAGTCTCCTCAATTATATATCTTGTGATCTGAAGACGGTCCAGTGCAAAGGCCGAAACTTGTCGTCGGCTTAAATAAAAATAACAACATAAGACAGTTGTGTTTTGACTCAAAAGAACCCCTATTTAATAGCGTACTTAATCTTGTATATTCTTTCTTTTATCCAGAGCTTCTCAGCCTTCCAGGCAAAAGGTCACAGCAAATTTATGTGCCGCGAGAACACATGTTGAAAATCAGTCATTTAGGGAAGGAAGTCTCCTTGAAACAGATAAGATATGTAACAATATGATCAGGAATTTATCCTATCAATATTTAAAATTAGAAATCGTCGAAGTGAAGACAAAATTTTCCGTACTTAGACAGCCTTACGTTACCAAGCACACAGCAGAAAGCCGGCAGGCATTCTGAAAAACCATCCTTTGTGTCCATTCTCTCGGTAAATTTTAAATTACTCCACAGGTTTCTCGCATCTGAACCGAGTGACCGCAAGCTATCAATTTCACGTCGTGTTACAGGGTAGAAGTGAAATTCGCTTTTTGCACCTTCAGATGAAGTTGTAAGTGGGACTTGTCTGGGGTAATTTGTTCATCCACCGTCCTACCAAGAAATGTGTTATTACAAAACCAGCTTCAAACGCATACTCTTGTACATAAAACGTTACTAATATTCAATAATCCTCCCCCACCCACACCCACAAATTATTAACGTTTAATGTCTTTTTTGAAAAGTCACTTAAAATTTTGTGCTATAAATATCATTGTGTCTTCCGCGAATTCCCTTGTTTGTAGCTCCTTTTACTCTTCAACAGACTTACATTTATGATGCAGCAAAATTTACGATTATTCTAACTGTAATTATTCTCTGTGTTATAATTAACAGGTTTATGCACCTGCATGATATATTGTCTGGCTGAAAGGAGCAGACATTTCGCAAACAAAGCCGAAAACATGAGTGATAAAATTGTAGCGAATTTTGAACATATTTTCTTTCAAAGACAAACCTTTCATAGCACAGCAGGTATATGAGGGTAATTAACATTGGATATCGACAATAATTTACCATTTTTTTTAAACTTGTTATGTGATATGAAATATCACAATTTCTGAAGTTGAAGTGGGGACTGTCATGTACGTTTATCTTTTCCGAAACTGAATTTAGTCTAAATTCATCTTATATGAAATAAAACGCAAAATTTATTCGCTGCATAAGAATCTACGGGAAATATTGAACTACTGAAAATTTCGTTTCGAGATCGACATTTTTAGAAAGTTTATAATTCTGCATTGATGACAATTTATTTTGTTTTTACTAATTCCTTCTAAAAATTGTTTTTAACAGAAAGTATCAGGTTAAAAATTGAAAGTGCTGCCTCAAGCGAAGGCCGTATGAAGCTAATATATTTCACGCATATCCCTTGGACTTCCACTTGAGGGAGGCCGTCGATTTCAACTTTTACTTTCTTGTTTAAATGTAGTAGGGAGTCAATGATTGTTACTTACACGTTGCTTGCGGTAAGCTGACAATTATCGCACACATTAACAAGGCACGGCCTTCATACGTCCTTCAAAATGTGCATAAGAAGATTTGTGATCAAAATCGCTTCTGATATGGCAATCAGTAAGGCTAAAGTTCAGACGCATGAAAGCCTTATAGTATAACCGATATTGTCTGCTTTTATTTCCATGGGCAGGTGTAAGTGGAATTTTCTCGATCCCCTTCATTTAACATCCTCGCTGTGACAATTTCAGAAGGTCATCAAAACGTGCACAAAATGGTAGATAAACCAAATGTTGTACATTGTGAAGTGCTTTAAAATTTCGAATATATAAATAAATCTTACTTTTACGTATATAACGTGTATACTGAATATAAAATGTTCCTTATATAACAAAATATACACACATAAGTAGTATAAATTCTTATTAAATTACTGCGACATTCTTCGGTGTTGATACACCATCTTCAAGGAGCTTAAAATAGTGTTAGCTAAAGTTATGAATTATTAAAATGATGAAATAAAACATAGTGTTGTGTTGTGATTACAAAATCTTCGTTCATATTGACGCACATTTAATTCCTGGTTAGGTGTGTAGTGTGTGTGTGTGTGTGTGTGTGTATGGTGTGTGAGTGTATGGTGTGTGTGTTTGTGTGTGTGTGTGT
>Ga0123352_10019820_pt1 | contig 10720 bp, 5 predicted proteins | sample TergutLab28metaG_FD_89700 | JGI IMG/M metagenome (GOLD analysis project Ga0123352, IMG submission 89700) | Labiotermes labralis P1 segment gut microbial communities from Petit-Saut dam, French Guiana - Lab288 P1 | ecosystem: Host-associated > Arthropoda: Insects > Digestive system > Gut ... | reverse complement strand
CTGGTTTGCAGCTAGTCAAGAAATTCCCCGCATTTCACGGAACCCGAAGGTTCATTACCGCACTCACAAGTGTCCGCCACCTGTCCCTATCCTGGGCCAGCCCAATCCAGTCCATATACCCACGTCCCACCTCCTGGAGATCCATCCTAATATTATCCACACATCTACGCCTAGGTCTCCCCAGTGGCTCTTTCCCTTCGGTTTCAAAACCTTGCAGTAGTTATCATTTATATGTACCAACATACGCGCACAATAAATTTATAGGGTATTCTTAAACGTAAACCCTCCTGCTTGTTTCACCGAAAAATCACCATCCCCATGGAGACATCAGGTCAAAGGAATATAGTATTACATAGATTATATTTATTATAAAATTTGTTTTTTATTGTATTATATGTAATATTAAATTTTCAGCAGTAATATTTGCAGTTTTTGCATGTGAATACAAAGAGTTAGCACTGATTGTTAAATGATGTTAATTATATGGATAAATTATGTTTTAGTTCTTGCTACGCTTTGTTTGGCAGTTGCTTGTGTTGTACGCTATTTCAAAGTGTCGTTTGATACTAAGGTTCCACAAACATCGAACTCTGAGCAAAGGAAACCCAACACTTTACCAGCACATCATTCAAACCATGCTTCATCGTCCACCGGTCCTGCAATTCTCCTTTGCTCTCTGCTCTCAGTTGACTGCTATATTTTGCACATCAAAAAAGACTAGACGTCCATAACATGTTGTACACTTCGTTAACTTGTCATCAGGTCGAATTAAAACACAACAGAATATGCATTCATTCTAAACTCTCAACACCGCTCCACCACTAGAGGACTGTTATGGAGGTGTGAGTGTTTAACTTGATTTCCACACACAGCCTTGAGCTGATTTAGTTTGATAAGTTTGTTGTAGCAGTGCTGAAACAATGGGACAACAAATCATATGACAGCATGAAACTACATGCTTGGAATGCTTAAAGTTTTGCATTACAAGTTACCACTTTCGTACAAGTCTTTGTTTTTCTTGTAATATGCGAAAAATAAAGGAGATAATCTGTTTTTACGCTGTGTTGTGTAAGTGCTGGGTGCAGTGTGATTTTGTATGCTTTGTCGTCGATGCCGACCGTACGAAACTTTCAGTGCGTCATTCTTTACCTTCTGTCACTCTCCCAGACTCTTTGTATCTTGTGTCGTTCTGTGCTACATGTATTCTTACAATAAAAATCAACACACGAGGAGAGTTACGGTTGCCAAGTTTCCTTTCGATGACTTACATTTGTCGGAATGAGTATTTTTAGTGTTTTCAGGCTGTTTATGTTTGATGAAATTCATTGCAAGGAATTTAAGTCGGTTACAGATGTGATCTTTGGTGCCAGCAATAGCACGGGTACCGGTGGTTTTATGTCCCGTGGAATAAAAAAGCCGAGTTAAGGATTTAGATCGAAAGTAAAGGCAGGCGTGTTATATTACTTGTCTTATCACATGCTTCATAGCCATATCTTCATAGCAAATGCACCGACAGATAAAGTCTGATTCCAGCGTATTGTGCGTTTAGTGAGGACTTCTGTGTGTGTGTTCCACTTGACGTGATGGGTAAGACTGGCGATTCGTGATCTGGAGAGATATGGCGGTCAGGTTATGAAGAATGACTTCCTTTTACGTCCCTTCCCCCAACTCTAAGAAATTAAGAGCCAATCATCCAACATTGTCCATGGTAGCAATAATAACAATAAGTATTAAATAATAATAATAATAATAAATGAAAATGTACATATCGTACACAGCTTTTTCATTATCTGCTGAAGAGAGAAATTTAAAATTCTCCCCTGATCTATTTTGGTCAATTAAAATAAACTTCCTCTGTCCTATTGTCTTCGTAAACCTTCTTTAGTTTAGACTGGGGGGGGGGGGAAGCCCGTCCTTATTTCATTACAAGTTTCTCCGCTACACTTCTTGGGAAATGCATCTCATAACAAGTCCCGAATCACATTTTTATCAACCTTGCTCAGATCCATTCTTCAGAAGAGGGGTTATTAGGGAATAAAATAATTTAGAATTAGTTTTCTAGTGCGCACCGTTACAGCTTTGTAAAACGGTACAGTACACAATAATACTCACTTTGTTCTTCAGCGATAATGTGGAAGAGACCCGAGATTGTACGGTATTTTCGTGGCAAAATCCCTGCCCTCAAATTCCAACTTGTTAAGGGCCGGAGTATTTCAATATGTTAAATACGAATTCTAGAGAAAATGAAAGTAGCAGTGCGTGACAGTACTGTCTTCCAGATCGAACGGCACTTGCGCTGCAATATAAAGGTCCTGCTGGGAAAAGAGCCACATACTTAGAATAATACGGGCATCTAATACTGAGTAATGTTCCCATTTCCCTATAATTTTGTAAAGAAATGCTATTGCGTGTTAATGGAGATTGACTTCCAAGTATTATGAAAACTTTTATCTTTTTATTGTTTGCTAGAAAATCAGCAACGCATCAACCAGACACAATAAGTGAGAAAGAAATATAACTATAAACAAATATATCCTTTATAATACGAATGCAGTGCCTGGAAGTCTCCGTCGCGTGATCGCCGAGGAACTAAGTCTTCTGGGTTGCGCCTTGTGGTTGGGTTATTTCTTCCCGAGGTTTCGAAGACACTTTCCGCCTTCATTTTCAGGGTTATAAGTGAATTCACAGATTCAGTAACCCTATGAACGGTCCTGCAGAACAATGAGTAATACTATCGCGGAGAAGATACATATAATTAAGAACTGCAAATTATATTTGAAACATTTGTAATGTGGCGAGTCTTTATCGAAATGTAAGGAAATACAGGGTGGGCCACGAAAAAGTAGCCCGCCTTCCGTTTTGCACGTGTCCTTGTGATATTCTCTCTGGCGTTAGTATGTATATTGCGTAGCGTGTTTGAACAGTTCGTCAATAGGCGTGCTGTCGCCATGATGATGTACACCCGACGTAACATAGTGATTTTGATGGCTGCATCTGCGTGGCTGATGTTGTCCTTCAGTTCCTTTATCGTCTGCGGATTTGATTCGTATACCGCCGCCCCACCCACCCACCCACCCGTGGGGAGGGGGAGAAATTTTCTTTGGGGACACACGAAAAGTATGGTATACGAATCAAATCCGCACACGATACGGAACTGAAGGACAACATCAGCCACGCAGTTGCAGCCATCAAAATCACTATGTTACATCGGGTATACCTCAACATGATTAGACGGGCGCAGCTGTGTACTGATGCAGAAGGCAACCACTTGCAACATCTTCTGTGATGGTATATTCTTTCAGGATTTGGCTATGGCTACTGTATTAATTTCTGTATTTACGCTACGCAACGGACCCGGGCTACTTTTTCGTGGCCCACTCTGTATAGTTGTTGAATATGTGCAGTATTATGCCTATAGACCTACTTTTAGAACGATTAATACTGGAGCAACCAGTTTTTGGCTGCAATAAATGAACAAGGATGTCACTAACGTGTCGTATGCAAGGTCGATAAAACCCCTTTACAGAAAATGGTGAAGCAGCTTACACCTTTTCGTAGTCATGTTGTGTGATATTACGTTTACAGAACCTCATAGGGCAAAATGTGATGTTGAGAAACGGATAAAATCAAGCTTCATTTGTAGCATTTGCGTACCAAACAGTAAGGACCAAGTAAGTGATTTTTGTTGGAAAACTTTAGCGGAAGACAGTATATGGGAGACCCTATCGCATATTGTAGGATAATATTAAAATAGATACGTATTGGATAAATACGTTGTAAAAGGACGAGTGGGTTGGACTGACTGAGGATAGCGGGGTCGTTTGGTTTGCTTGCAAGAACGAGAAGATAAGCTGCAACAATTTGAGCTACAGTGTAGCGCCTAAGTAGAGATGTGCGTAACGCCGAAAATGTTGCACTTTACTGATTTATTGTGGCTTATTAAAGAGCGAACCAAAGTGATCCTGCGGTGTGATAAGCATTAAGGGCCAAAATTGTTACATCAAATCCAGAAGCAGCAAGGAACACAGCTGGCCTAGTTTTGACTGTGATGGCACCACTGCGATCAATACAGCAGAACAGCGACAGTGTTGCCACACAAACAAGAAGGCTGATAACAACATGAGGCAGCTCGCACGATGAAAGTAAACTGATACTGTGTGTATGTATTGACAAAGCAATCCGTCATGACTTTTGCACTGTGCAAGGTCAAGCCCGATTGTGCCCTAGGACGTGAGTGTGGGTCGGTCTGAATCTAGTGTGGGCCGACAAAGGTAATCCATCGTCCATCGTGAGCATTAGGGCGAGTGTTCACGGCGTGTTGGTGAAAATTGTGTTGCGCAGAAGCCCAAATGGGTTACGCGAACTTGACCGCGTATGGACCGCCCCCCCCCCCTCTAATCGCTTAAAATACTTACCTTTTTGGACGTGAAACATTCATAATGCTGCTTGGGTAGCTTGATGCTGCCAGCTTCCGCGGTGTTTGAGTGAGTAATCGCCCGAGTTTATCCGCGCGTATTTAAATTCGTCAGGTCGGCAATTCCCCCCACTCATGTTTAACCACTTTCAACAGTGTTGTCCGAACACCGTTGTTGTAGGGGCAACTGGGTTTGTAAACAGTGCACGGTGTTGGCAGTTGAGGGTGTCGTACAGTTTGATGCAGGTGGCGATAGGTGGCTCATATTGCAGGTGTTTACGACAAGGGATGTTTTGATGTCTATTGTTTGACATGCATGTTTGTTTTGCGTCGGTGATGACCTGGCAGGGTAATGCGCAACAGTTTCCAACAGCGTTCCGCCCTGACGCGAGTGATTTGGCAGAGTGACACAACGGGTTTTGAAAGCAATAGTAATACAGTGAAACATCGAATTGTATTTCATTCAAGTGTCTGTTAGGTTGCGGTAAAATGTATTGCAGCTTTTAGACGCAGTACTGACACCCCGAGGTTAACTGACTTAGTCCCAAGAACAGACGGTACTACTTTTGCTGCTACTACTACTACTACTACTGATAATAATAATAATAATAATAATAACAGTTTTTCGTAGGCCTCTTCTGCCTACTCGGTGTAGATGTAGAGGGTTATTGTTGCGCCTGATTTCGCTCATTCACGCACAAACTCAGTAGGACTCCTTTGAACAGGTGATCAGCCCGTAACAGAGACAGACCTCCAGCTGACAACACAACATTAAAAAAAGACCGATATCCATGCCCCCGGCGGTATTCGAAACCAATCCCAGCAAGTGACTAGCCGCAGACCAACGCCTTGGCGCGGCCACTGGGCCCTGATACTACTACTGCTACTACTACTACCGCCACCACCAGAACTACTACCACTACTGTTTCTCCTCCTCCTCCTACTACTACTACTACTACTACTATTACTGCCACCACCAAAAAAATAATAATAATTTGTTGTTCGCTCCACGGACCACTTAAATAAAGATCGAGGGCTACGTGATGCCACCTCTGTTGTAAGAAATGCCGTAGCACAAGCAATCTCGAGTTAGTGACAAAAAATGAATTTCAGAACTTTCCGGGCTTTCCAGGCTACCGTATACACTGCTTGTCCAGAAGATACTACTGTCATCACCAGTTAATCAAATAATTTTCTTCTAGTGGTGTCGTGGTTAATTGTAGAGTCTTTTGGATGTTTAAATATGCTTTACTCGTAGTTGATTGCCCCCAAAAACCACGGCGTATGGCATAATGGCGATGGAATAAACTACACTAGTTTTAAATGCGTTTGATTTCACAAATCATGACTCATTCGTTATAGTGACTAGTTTTTGGACTGGACGACTGAGAAATTGGTGTTCAGTTGCTGGCAGTGGCAAAGTGTCTAGTGTCTCCTATGCAGGAGGTAAGTGGGGGTACTGTGCCCGGGACATGAAGCTGACGACGGACGCATCTCCTTCGAGTTCTGCCGTGTCCTGGCTCAAAGGCATACCTTAGCGTACTCCTTTTGTGATATATCACTTGGGCACACGATTTCAACTATATCGAGTATTCGTTTTCATGTTTTCATTTAATGTCCCAGCTAAATGCACCTACATTACATGATGTAAATGCGACATGTTTCGGCATAACAATGCCATCTTCAGGGAGTACATACCAATCTTAAAACCACTTATTACAAACTGAATTACACGAATGAATTTTATAACGTTCTACACATTTTGCTGCTAATACTAGTTAGTATATGGATAAAGTACGTATTAAAATATGTGAATTTTCTAACTTTTGTCGACATTATGTATAAGTCCTATTATTTCACATTTAAGTTTAAATATTTTAAATATATAACATATAATCAAAATTTTATTTATTCACCAACTGATGCACTAGTGAGTTGTCTTAAAAACAATATTAAAATTTACATTAAAACAGCTCCGACATGTTTCGGTATTACAGTTACACCATCGTCTGGGAGCGCATTAATTTGTGCTTACTAAAGTTACAGTTATTAAAATAGTCCATTAAAATACATCGATGTGTGGTTAACATGGTGGTGGTGTGGCTGCATATATTAGGTCCTTATTGGTGTATGTATGGTGCACTGTTCGGCAGTAGACAGTCTACTGCCGAACAGTGCAACATACCACCGTATCAACCACACACCGGTGTATTTTAATGGACTATTTTAACAACTGTAACTTTACAAAGCGCAAATTAATGCGCTCCGTTATTATGGTGTAACTGTAACACTGAAACATGTCGGAACTGTTTCAATGTAAATTTTAATATTGTTTTTAAGACAACTCACTAGTGCATCAGTTGATGAATAAATAAAACTTTGTTAATATCAAGATGCATGGTACGAATGTGATATATATAAAACTTATAGTTAGAGAAGAGCCTCTTGGGTTTGGCAGTATATATTCAAACATTTAATGTAGTCCTCGAGCCAATACGAACTGTGTCCCTGTATGACGAGGTGTGTGTTGTGTGCAGAAGGTAGCTGAGTGCTGTTATCAGTGGTTTTAAGGTTGGTGTTTCCTGAAGATGGCATCGTTATGCCGAAAAATGTCGGATTGAAGTGGCCATTACGTCATGTATTGTAGGTGCATTTAATTGGTGTGTTAAATGAAAATACTGAGTCAGAGTGCAGGGAGTAAATAATTTGAAAGATAATTCTCGTGTTCTATTTCTAATGGGGGGAGGGTCGAAGGGAGGAAGGGTAGGATTTTAACGGTGTTTGTACCCCTAAATGTATGCAGATGGTTAAGATATTTGCTTTGGAGCCCACATGGGTACAGTGGCATAGTTTATCATGTTGTTAAGTCATAGGCCTATGGAAATCGTGCAGAACCTCCTGTGGTTTCTCTGTACGTTGGGAAATGCAGGTACTGTCGTACAGCAAAGGATTTCCTGTCCTGTTTTGCACAGTGATGCGTTGTACCTGGTTGAATGTTACGCCGTTCTAGCAAAAGTATGCACTCCTTTCACAGATTTTACCTGCAGAACCTTCCTAGAATGTAACCATTGAAGTTAAACTGAAAACCATTTTGTACGATGCTCATATCAACGTATAAAATGTCTTAATTGAATACTTTTCAATTTCGCTTGAAAGTTCGTAACATTCTGATGTTGCACCAAAGGTTTATTTCATCGTTAGAAAGTGAGCTGATTACAGCGATTTGGACAGACTGTGTTACGTATTGCAGCGGCTTAATATCAAATAGGAACGCAAAAAAATATTGTACTTGCCTCTTAATCTAGCCGATTAGCACACGGGCTTGTTTAAAATTGAGCCATAGTGCTGAGATACGGAGATGGAAGGCCGGTTTTTAGGAACGATGGAGACGATTGAAGGCTCCTCGGGCTTAAAAAGTCAGTGTTACTGGATTAGTTGGAAGATTCCGCATCATAGTTAGGTCGGTGTCTAGAGCAGGAGGGCTGTGGGAACGTTGGATTTATTTAACTTGCGTTACTTGGTGTGTGGGCTGAAGGTCGATTACAAGACCAGCACCCAACAGTACTGATATCGGAGTAATGGAAATGAACTGTTTTATTGCATACAGTTAGTTGTAATCTTCTCAACCGACTGAAAACTTGATGCACAACCGCCTCAAAATCGTACTGATTTTTGAATCGCCTAATGTTTGTGTAGTCCTACATTTCAGACACTGCCGTTCCAAATTCTGACACTCTCAAATGTGCACATAATGGAAAAAAGTGATCATAAATGACTGAAGAATTGTACTGTGTTGTAAGTACACAGGGACATAGTCATCATAGATGTCTTTCCTATGCATTGAAATTTATTCTGACTAAAAATTCGGACATTGCTTCTTTCCTGTGACGAAATTTGGTTCTTGTGGACTCAGGTGCTTATATTTTTTGGGTCCCTAACATGTAACAAACGTATTGTCACGTACCAATGATGTACATTACTTTTGGCCTTAATAAATATTTAAGTGATTCGACACTAGACAGGGGTGAATAGTCGGCTTCACACGCCGGGTATGTTACCGCAGGTGAAAAGAGCCTCCCACTGCCAATTGAACAGAAAGCTGGTCGACCCGTGGAGCGTGTCTGGACTCTGCGAGGTTTGTTGAGTAGAGAAACGACTCTTGATTGTACAGGGAATCGTGTAGTTAAGTGTCAGTAAAATAAAGAATAAGTCATTTCAAGGCATAAATTGTTACTAAACCGTGGGGCCCCGGATGTCGTCCCAGTCCGTGGTGAAACCGACTGCACCGACGACAGCTTTGCTGTGAGAGATCTGTGGTTCTCGAAGCGCTGTTGCTGAAGAGCCAAGTCTTCCGTTATACGAAGTCGTGTTGTTTGTTAAAACATCTTCCGTTGTTTCTGAGAAGCATGGTACTTCCATCTTCAGGGTCTGTGCAGTTTAAGGGGAGTAAGGTATATACTATGGGCCGTGATAGCGAATCTTTACGGGCTGGACTGTCCGGGGATCGAATCCCGGTGGGGGAGAGATTTTCCGAACGTGTTCAGCTAGGCTCTGGGATCTACCCAACCTCTTGACAATGGGTACTGGGTCTCTTTCCCAGGAATAAAGCCGCCGGGGCGTTACCTTGACCACCCACCCCCACCTAGCTCCGAGGTTAAAGAGAGTGTAGAGCTATACTTCTCTCTTTCATGGCCTTCATACCCTGTTCTAGGGTGAACTTTACATTTATAGTTCATAGAACCTGTGTATGAGAGTGACATTCTCCTCCGAAGAAAGTGTTACTTTTTACCAGTCGACGCTCGATGTGTGCCAGTGTTCAGTTTAGACCCAGTGGTTCTCTGATACGTACTGCTGTGATAACTGTAGTTAGAAGACAGAATACACAAGTCTTGCGAAGTTAACATTTGTTGAAGATCCAAGTCTTCTGGAATGTTACACCGTGTCGACTGATAAATCCCTACCAGAGTTTCGAAGGTACTATGATCTTTCGAAACTTCACCCCATGACATGCCTGTGCAGGCGCAGATGGGAGGCAGAGGTGTAGCTCCTGCCCATGCAGAACCCGACACTGGAGGGAGGTCGGTGGTCATAACCACGCCTCGGCCGCTTTACCTTTGGGAAGGACCTGTTACTCATAGTACAGAAGGCTTGATGGGCCTAGGGGTCGGTCTGGAAGGCTCGGGATATTTCGCCCCACCGGGATTCGATGGCCGGACCGTCCAGCCCATAGCGAGTCGCTAACCGACTACGCATTCCCGACCGCTCCTGTTCATTCGTTTATGTATTTATGTTATGAAGCCAGCACATTCGGAATTATTACCACTACATCCGCATTGTGCTCCTAGCAGCTGACACTGAAACACGCTACAGAATGCATGGTACTGTCACCAACTTGCAGCGTCTGTCGTCGGTTTGGAAACGTAGGCGTAACGTCGGCTTTGTTTAATCATCTAACAACTGCAGGACTTGATGAAAAGGTGTGTTGAATATAAACCGCTATTCATTTGTCCTGTACAGATTTCGTCCAAAACATTTTTGGCTCCGATCACTACGTATTTACCCGAGTTATGTTAAAGATGTGCGCAGACACGCATGTAGGTCCTTGTGTGAAGCGTCCCTTATTTTTGATAAGAGTTCAGAAGTTAAAATGGCTCCAAAATTTTTCCGTAAAATTCTCCAGTTTCAGATTTCATGAAAACTGTTTGGCGCTTTCGGTTTGCTTGCCTACAGACAGACAGAGGGAACTTTAACAGGCGCTGTGCACTAGCATACCTGAGAAGTCTGACGCCCAAGCACAAAATGATCAGAAACGAAAACAGTCAGCACGTAAGTAAACAACTACAGCAGAATGATCATACATACACAAGAAGCCTTTAAACCACACCGAAATCGCCGAGAGTCTCTTCGTAGTCCTACTTCTGGAAGTAGGAATCTCAATGTCTTTTAGTATTATCGTTTGTTATAGCAGATTGGCGTATTCCAAAATCAGTAGTGCAGCTTGACGCTTTCGCGTCTGTGTGGAACGCCAGTTCAAATGGTCAGTCCGCCCGGCCAACCATTCACCAGATTGGTTTGTTTGTACGTATTTGTATGGGCGCGATGGTGATGGTTCTGCATGGCCGAAACATGTCGGATAGTTTTCATTTGTATCTGAGATTTATCGCAATTAATTTACACGTTGATCTTGCACCAGTTTAAGCACAGGCATAACTTGGCTAATAAAATTGGGGGGGGGGGGACCGTCCCAGGGGATTAGGAAATTTAATTTAGGGAGGGGGCCAATTAGAAAAACGGGAAAATTTTTTT
>Ga0123352_10019818_pt1 | contig 10722 bp, 2 predicted proteins | sample TergutLab28metaG_FD_89700 | JGI IMG/M metagenome (GOLD analysis project Ga0123352, IMG submission 89700) | Labiotermes labralis P1 segment gut microbial communities from Petit-Saut dam, French Guiana - Lab288 P1 | ecosystem: Host-associated > Arthropoda: Insects > Digestive system > Gut ... | reverse complement strand
TTATATAGGCTTATAGTTATTCACAGCAAATATGCAGTAACAGTATTGTTTTAATACAATTATAGGTCACTAGATCGATGTAAGACTTTTTGTTGTGTAGGGATTTGTGTAATAGAAATGTTAAGATACTGCCGGCACAGCAGAAAATTACATAAGTTGTAGTCCGTGCAGTCTGTAAAGAATCTGTAGTCTGTGCTATAGAAGAGTAGGTTTAATAGGGTTCTCTTCATAACTCGTTGTTTCTGTATCTAATAATTATTGTGTGAAAATTAGGATATGAACTTAATTTTGTTTAATCTTGGTGTGTGGTATCACACTATGTTCTTTAGTATGAATCAAAACTAGGTTTCAGTCCACACAACTTCATTGATAAACACTTTTTTTTTTCCAGTAGCTAGTAACATGTTTCGGCTTTTTTACTGAAGTTGTAACCAGGCTAAAGCATTAAAAAATGTAAACGTTTAAAAGTAACCCTACATCGCACATCCATTAGATTCGGCAGTGAGGTCCCACAGCTTAAAATAGCTAATTATAAATTACATATTTTGTTTAGTCCTTTTTTTTTAAATATTACGTTTTGTAGGTTGTATTATGTTGAGTAGAAACTGTATGAAATTCATTACAGCCCTTTAAAAATTTTAAATTGTATTAGTTTTTGTGTTATAATTACTTTTACTGAGGGTGTCGACTGAATGAAAAAGGAACTCTGGCCGATAATCATGGCTACTGAAATGCCGAGATACTTTGCAGCCTGACCAATATACAGCTAGGGGAGAGAATGTCATACTTTTATAGATCACAATTATGTGTGGGTTTGTTAGGGAATGCATCAGTTTCAGTAGCATTGACTTACAAAAACAAAGTCGTGACTCGTTTTATTGCAAAAGAAAGCGTCCTTGCACTTTGGAATGCCGCATGCCGCAGTCTCAGTGCGCCAGCATTCTCTTAACATATTCTAAATTTTTTTCAATAGATGCCACAAAATGCTGCTGGCATATGAGTTAAGCTATCCTATTTAAGGGACAGGTTGCATAATGTGTTGCAAAAACTACTGTTAGCCAACGGATTCAGTAAGTTCTAAGACTTTCACAAATAAACTGGCATAGGCCAATATATAGGCCACATCTTGTGTCTGTCACAGGGAATGTTGCTAAGTAACAGCTTCAAAAATGCTGAGTTTCTTCAAAACAATTAATCTTATGAAAATTGGGGTTTCTGTACGATAGACCTGGTCTATCTAACAATTCACTATTCAGCATACGCTTATATAAATCTTCCAGTGCGGAATCGATTATATGTTTGAACATAAATATACCAAATTATTTGCCAGGCACAATAAGTTATATTAGGCTGTGTAAAGTCTGCCAACCAGGGCGCTGTAAAGGTTAGGTAAAGGTAAAGTTCAGCCTAGAACAGGCCTCAAAGACCCAGAGGGGGAGTAGAGGTGTAGGTCTACTCTTTCTTTAACCGCGGCGCTGGATGGGGGTGGGTGGTCAACACCACTACCCGGCTCTTTACCCCGGAGAAAGACCCGGTAGCTTTTGTATAAGTCTGGACGGGTGCGGAAAATCTTCAATCACACCGGGACAGGATCCTCGGACCGTCCTTCCCGTAGCGAGTCACTATATCACCTGAGCTATGCGGGGCCACAACCACGCTTCTGTAGCACACGAAAATAAAACTAATTTTACAATGCTACAAGACTGTTAATGTTGGCCTTCTTCTCTGCATAACCAGCCGGAATTTTCTCATGTATCCTATGTCACAATGTTAAATATCCAGCTCAGTTCTACTTCTGTAATTTCATCCTCCCACTCCTGAAACTTCCTTCTTGTTGTAACGAATCTGCATGTTCCTAAACAAATATATAGTATATTTAATATTTTGTGTTTATTCAGTATGGATTTCCCTGCCGCCTGTTGTTGCCAGTTGTCCCGTACGACCTTAAATTCGTCTTAACAATGATTTAGCGAACGCGCAACTTTCGAGGATGGACACCGGTTTACTGCATATTTAACGATATGAAATGGCCAATTTCGGTGCTATACTGCTGAAGTAATACGAAATAAAACAATCAGATTCGTAATTTTAAGGGCTGTAATTATCTCGTTCGTTCCATGCAGTAAAGTTAACCATACTACAGGGTTTTTGCATTATGCTAGCCGGCACAGATGAGTTCAGCGATTACTTGCGCTAATGTAGCATCATGTAATGGAAACCATGTAGCTTGCAGTTCAGCCTTACAAATTATTGTGTTGAATTATTGTAAGCAGAATACTGATATGCAGCACTTCACCGCCATTTTAGCTTGATCAGATAGATACTTGAGCGAGAATTTTGATCTGTCATTTATTGTTATTCTTCATTTAAATCTTTCTAATTGTTCGACTCCGTGTATTCCTTAATCGTTCGTAGGATGTACTTAATTTTGTACATGGCGTAGACCTATTAGATAAAGCTCAGTCCTGTCCCATTTTGTAAATTTGGGGATAATAATTCACTGTTTATTAGATTTTAAAATAAGCAGTTAATTCAAAATAGTATATCAGAGTGTCATATTTCCTACCGGAGCGCAAGATAAGTTTGTGCACATTTAGCCTATTTGTCTCATGCCTGCATTTGCTTATGTCAGTCTATTTCTAAGCCCATATGATGGTGAATCAAATTCTAAATTTATTCGACGATGAAGATTCAAGGCCCAATGATATGACGCAGTGTATGTTGGCGTAATAGTTAACTGACGATTTACAGGCGCTTGCTGCCTCCAGTCACTGAATAGTTAAAAAAGATGTATTAAAATTGTAATAGAGGAGGAATAAAGTGGCAATGCATTCACTACAAGCCAATGCAAAGGACTGCTTTGATTTTGACGTGTAGGCCTACATGTGAAATTTATTCATGATAAATCATCGAAAAGATATTTTAAGCATTAACCCTTTAAAGATGAAGCGCGGACCGCTTTATTTAAAGACCCAGTTCCTACCGCATAGTAAACACTTGACCCAGTTCCTATCGCGCAGTAAACACTTGACCCAGTTCCTATCGCGCAATAAACACTTTTCATCTCGGTTATAAAAACCTATCAGTTTATGATGTAAGTGGTACAAGTCGCTGTTTGTTCTCAGAAAAATACAAAACGCATAAATTCAGTGAGGATAGAATACACAATTGTTGAACATTAATCTTTTGGCGCCGGAATTATTTTTTAAATTTTAGCACATCCTTCATCTAAAATGTGAATAATACAGGAACCAAATACGTTAGAATTATGAAACAAACTGCATTTTGAAGAGAAAATAAAACCGAGAGTATATACCATGTTTAAAATATTCAGTACCTATATTTGTTGAATAAATATATAAAATGCAACTTTAGAGGTTAGCGATGCGGTACGACCACTATAGTTGACATTAGGCTTCAAAAGGTTAAACATGTTGGTGCATCACGGAAGCAGTAGGCTTTAGAAGGTTAATATTCAGTTTATATTGTGGGCCTACAGTCTCTCTCATGCAACAGTGTACTTAAAGTAATTTGTATTCCATAATTAAATTCACCATCTTTTGTTTCATTTGACATTGTTCGAAAATTGTAAAAATTTCGACAAGGCAAGAATTACAAATCATTTAAGTCTTTGTTGGCTATTTGTCTCTGCGTTCGCTTATGGGTTATTTAGGAAAGTGTGATTAGTTAGGCTACATAGATGTGATTTCAGTATACAGATATTCACAATGGATGAAATGTAACATGTAACTACATGTAATTGCTAGTTTCTTCACTTATACAAAATCCCCACATTGCAGCACACTTTCATTGTTTTGTTACTGGTTATTTATAATTTATAGTATGGTTTAAACTTTGTTATTCAGTTTCTTATGCAATCGTTTGTCATAAACCTTAATCATAATAGGCTTGGGTTGCCACTGTACTTCAAGCTTAAGTTAGACATATAAATGTGCGGTCGAGTTGCTGTTTTGTGCTCAATGAAGCCTGTATTCCACAAAGTGGCTTAGGTACCACATAATTATCATTATTATATGTTATCGCCTGTATACAGAGCATTTACAAATATAAACCTGAAACAATTTTTCTCGGGTATATAACATAGCTGTTCCATGGTTAAGTGTTTGGTACAAGTAATGTTATTTACCATGATAAAATTATTATTATTATTATTACTATAATCTGTGCACAGTGATAGCAGTTGCACGAGTAAGAAACTTGTTTTAACCACTTAATTATTTACACTGGTCGAATGCTAAATAAACTATCGCACGAATTATTGGCTACAACACACTGTATAAGGGATTAAACACCGTCAACACAAATCATTTTTATTATTTTATGGCAACGAGTTGCGACCAACGTTGGTCATTTACAGGCCACTTAGACATCAAAGTTATAGTATACAATGAATTACTGAATATTAATAATTGAGCTCTCACTTGTTCATTTTATGAACAGCATGTTGCCTTGTCACTGTCATTGTTACGGTGGCTGTCAAAATTGTGATATTTGTATAATTAAAATGATAAGTTATAAAATTTAAGGCCTTGAATGGCCGCGCTTCTTTGAGGTTTTTTATTATTACTGTGCGTGTTGAGAACCGGGTATACCGTCGCTTAATTAGGGAGATTGCATTGTTTTATACAGTTCGTAAGGAAAGACATGGCGCGTAATAATGTAGATGCTGGTAATTTTTAGTTATATGAACCTTATTTCGCTGTCGTTTCTTGTTTAAATTCAGCACTTAACCACATTAACTTCTGCTACTGTTCATGAAGTATTGGATCCGGTATGTAAACAAACTATTCGCCACTGTTAGGAAAATAATGAATATAGCTATTTCTTGTGGTAATAGTTAATGTTTTTGAGATCTTTAAGTTTACTTTTCACTTGGGAAGTGGGCATCTCTTTTCTTTCTTTCGCCAGTTAGTTGGCATTCTGAACAAATTACATTCCATGATGGCGATCATCAAAACTACAAAGAATTGTGTACTAGCATGCATTCAGACGTCAGGCACAAATTCTACTCAGACAAATAGTACTATAATGCCAATTTTATGTTAGTTTACACTTACCACTTATTCGTTCAAGGATTTTTATTACTAATAATTACTAATTTTAATTAAGACAATATTTAAAATGAAACAAAATATTTTTCGTTGTCGGCCTTTGCGTTGGTTTCATGCTTCCATCACAAGTCTCGAATGTTGGCTTGGGAAGGGAAGTAGGCTGCTCCAATATGGCGCCTTTCCCCCCCTTCAGTGGTAGCACAAGCTACTATTTCGAAGGCAGAATTTGAAAACACAACGAAGATTCACGTGCCAATAATAGAATACGACCAGAGATAAACTATTTAAGAATATTTTAACACTTTTTAAGATCTGGTATTGATTTATATGCGACACCAGCGTTGTTTTTTGGGGGCTAAAAACAGCTGAAGACCAAACCAGTTTTTCACTGTAACTCTGGCTCCGCCCAGCTGTCTGTTCACTGGAGCTTGACAAACGCCGTGGTACCGCCATCTTGGATTTGGAGGTTGCAAGGCATGCTGGGTAGAGAGAGACGATTTTGAGATGGCTTCTTGCCCGTCTCTCTTTTTCTTACAGTCTTCTTGCTCTTTTATCCAACATTTCTTGACTTTTACGTGCAAAGTAACTGTAGTAATGGTAGTGTAATGATTGTAAATGCCGCGAAAAGGGTTAACACAAAGATAAGTTTAAACTCATTATATCTCACGAAAGCTTTTATTATAAAAATTATTTGCACTAGAGACCTAAGCCTACATCATTTTTGTGTACAGGCATTGCTGAATATTTTTGACCTTGAGGAAATAGTATTCTGTCTTCTGACAGATTCAGAGGTTGTTATGTTTCCTACCGTCACTACATCGTGTGTGCGTGCTATACCGGTACTCCTTGTTGTCCGGTGTTACTGTAGCGGTGTGTCGTCATTTTAGACGCTTATCGTATTATAATGCTTGCCGACATAAATTGCAAATATAGGCCTACGTGGTCACAATATTTAAACGTTTAAACAATCAGAGGTAACTTTTCTGTGAACAAGCAGAACGTATTAATTATTTTATGTATAACCATTATAAACCTTACATTCGAAACACCAATTGGATAATTACTTAATTGCCCAATTTTGACTCTTGTACCCAAAGTTGGTGCTAACGGTCTAATTATTTTAATATTGCTTATTAGGAACCAGCTGTTTTGTACGTGCTTACTGGAGACTAGATTATTTTTCACCTTAACAACAAACTTAATCGAAGTATCAAGGAGAAATAATAGCTAAGTTTCTGGTCCATGGAATTAAAAATGTACAATTATTTTGCAGTAAAAAAGTTCATAACTCTGATCATGTAGGCCCATTAAATAAGATTAAGAGAAAGTTTCACTTGTAGACCTTTGATATAAACCCGTAATCAGGTTGAGGATGAATATAGCTGTGACTGGGTAGGGGAGGGGTAGTAATATATGGGCCAATATGAACCTAATTATCCCACGGTATGACAGAATTCACATTACCTATTCTACAGAATTACACGTTACATTTAATTAAGTGAGATAGCATAAGGATGCCCACTTAACCGTGAGAAAAAATTGTCTTGATATCTAAAAGCCTGACATATTTTAAATTGGTAAGTGTTCGTAAAATTTTAAAATAATTTATCTGTTTATTGCTTAGTTAGAACATGCGTTATTTGCTTCTATATTCAGAAACGTTGATAAAAATACGGATATATTTTTCCTCTGCTTTGAATTCCTGGTTTAGGTGTTCTTCACGTCATGAGAACGAAAGAAACATGCATCTTCAATATACGTCGTTCGTCTATCTGTGAATAAATAGGCCTATATGTTTACAGTCTATAGAAATGTAGGTATATGTAGGTTGTTTATTGTTAGTTACCTTTGCTTCATTCATTGCACATACCACTACCAGATACACGCATTTTGGTAGAGCCTTTTTAAGGAAGTTTTATTAAATGAGACAAAAATTTCACATTCCAACACCGTTGTCCAAAATAAACACTATGTTATAGACGAACGTAACCGTAAAGTTATTTCCGTATTTAATTAGTAAGTATAAACATCGTTCAGCAAGTCGGATAAGGGAAGGAATATTTTCAATTTTATTACGTTTTAAATTGAGATTTCAGGCTTACAGTTTGACAAAATTCACGTTGCTTTGTCAAATCAACTGTATACAAGAAATTGGCCCACAGTTTTCTGGACATAGCAACATGTTTTTTTTTTTTTTTATCAATTTGTACTTGTACTAGCGGGCGTACATTCTTCCCTCAAAACAGAAATCACAAAATTTCACTAACGTGCAAAACGCTCTGGAAAGCAAAACTACAGCAGGCGCTTCTCAACAGGTTTCTTAAATATAATCGTATCAAAAAATTCGTTATAAAGGTCGTTTCTTTGTTAGGCTGTTTGCGTACAGGGTTAGAAGTATATATCACTAAATATTGCGTACCCTTATTGCTAACGAAACTCAATTATTGAGTTTTTATCAACCCAATATGTCGTTATACGTTCTAGATCAGTTTGCTAAACGATTTCTGCTAACTTTGCAACACCCACGCGCAGTAAAATTGCTTAAAATTGCTTAAAATTGCTTTAAAACCGCTATTTCCTTGTCAAGAAATATTTTGTGGGAAACCACAGTAGAAACGGTCTGCAGAGTATTTTTGTCCTCGCATTGTTCTTTCATGCTTGTCCAGGGTTTCAAGCGTAGGCTTTTAATTCATGAGATAATTTAGAGTCGGAGGGTGTGGTAGTAAATACATGTTGCATGGTTTTGTTCGTGTCGCCTTTGTGTTGCTTATATTGTGAAGCACGTGTTAACAACTTACGATGTAACGTAATAATTTTCATGCTGATATTTAAGAAGTCGTAGGAAAATATTAGGCTTGGAACGTGAAAAATGTCTGTGTTCATAAGGACAACGATTCTTGTTTTATGCATGATTTGTTTTACTCCAGAGTAACAATGAAGTTGCTGTATTACAATGTCTCGAGATTTTTTGTGCTGTCACTCTCAGCATGTTTCATTCCCATGCTGTTGACCAAATAAATCAGTGTATTGCCTGAGGCTTTCCTATGGAAATGTACTTAGTCGACTGAAAGCCAGTGAAGAAATGTACTCCTCTCCATCTATTTTGTATCTCGATGTTTTAACATGATGGCAGTTGCGATGTGAAATGGTGAATTTTGGAAGAGTATAGTTGAAGAACTTCTGTGTTGTTTCTCCTTGACATAGACGCCTCAACATTTAGAAAAACAGTCACATCTATAGGTAAATTAAAATTATGATTTTTGCTGATCGTGCATCTCAGTATAATCCTAGTAATTAACCAACTTGATGCACAAAATCTTGTTTTATAATAAGTTTATTAAATGCCTCTACATGTTTCGAGCACTATGTGCTCATCATCAGGCGGTCAAAATTGTATAATACAGCATCTGATATCATCACACCTGTACCGGACGGCCACGTACAGCACAATTAGAGAGTACAGGAACGTTCAGTTTTTTTTAGGCCTACAACGATAAATCTTTTTCTTCATGAAACAACTGAAAAACAACGTTTCATTTTAATTATATTTATTTAAATTCGTGCGTTTTATAGTACTGAAGGTATTAAAGCAAGATTATGAATGTGATTGCCCTTTCGTTCCCTTTCGTACCAAATACAGCGATGGTCACAATAGTAGCTTTAGCTATTTTGTCGGAATAGAACTTTACAGTTCATTTCCTATGACTGGCAAATATACTTACCCTTTAACATTGAGTGAAGTATATATGAATGTGTGTGTGTGTGTGTGTGTGTGTGTGCGCGCGCGCGCGCCTGTGTAAGGTATTCAACCTTCCACACGAGTATGGACGCTTTGACTAACGTTCTTACTATCTTGCTAGTAGTCATGTTGGTGCAGTAAAACACTGCATGTGGATTCTCGCTTTTTGCTGTGGCACCAGACTTGTTTCCTGTAATTGCTTACATCCGGAATGAGTTAGTGTTTTATTCGGTGCCTAGACAAACAGAGAAACTATTGGTTTCAACTTACAGTATCTATGCTTGGTCTTTGTGTTACATCCCTAACAAGGCAATCGGTTAGGTGGCGAGAAAAGGAAGTAAGATTTCTTTCAACAGAACGTGTTGCTGCGGGACTCAGCACTCTCTTTATGCCACAGCGAAAGCAGCGAGGTAAACCATTGACCTTCGTTGGGTTGTAAGTCTGTAATTAGGTTCCTGATTTCTCCCTGGATCACCCTTTCAATTCCCTCAGTTTTCTTTTACATTCCTAATAAAATATAATTTGCATAATAACTGGTTATTTTATTTTCGTGCCTAGAGCTTATAGCAGGGTGTAGACTAATCTGTTTAAAATTGTTATTCGGTAAATGAGTGTTTTTGCACTTTGTATCCAGTTCTGTAATATACAAAGTTATTGCCTCGCACGATAAACGGAGGACATGCTTAGTATGAGGGAGAGCTCGATAACATGATGCTAAGGGAAGTAAGATTTGGTTCTAACAAATGACAGAAGGCTAGAAAAAATTGAATAGGGGGAAGGGGGGGTGAGATTTTATGTTTTATGGCTGATATGCTTTATGAATTTTGTCTATGCAAATTCTCTTTCATGGTTGTAGGAATGCTTAAAACTTAATAAATGACTATCTCCATGAAGCCCGCTCCTTTAGAAGCTAATAAATCCTCAAGGAAGGAAATATCCTGCATTTCGTTCAGTCAGAAGGTACATTGTTGGGTTCAGTAGAGGTCGTCACTAATCCATAGGCCTATCCTGAATAAGTGTGTTGCAACTGATCCATATTCTACGTCAAAATTGATTGAGCTGTTATTGTTGACCTTGAATTTCTTCGTACCGTATTGGTTTCACGACTGTTTTAGCAGCATGTCAGTTCGGTATCCTTTGTCGTTCTCACAGCTATATGTATTTCTTTAAAGGAGTTTCGTTTCTTCAGGTTTTGCCACCAAAACCCTATATGCATTTCACCTCTCCTATAAACGTGCCGCCTTCCCAGCCAATCTCATCCTTCTTTATTATGGTTACGTGAACAGTACCTTTGTTTTGTGAAGTGCGCAAATTCGGGAACTATGAAACTTTTCCGGTCTCTTCCTTCCTCCCGCTTAGGTCCAATTATTTTCCTGAGAACGCTGTTCCTGAACTCCCTCGGCTTGTATTTTTCACATAATATGAAAGACCAAGTTTGACGCCCATGTAAAACAACATATGACCTATATTTCTGTACATATGGAAGCTAAAAGCGGGCAGATTAATTGACCCATTATTCTCCGTGTCATCGTAAGCAAAGGGCCACTGTCTTAGTATAGGCACTAATTAGCAACTAATTCATAATAGTGGTCTCATTTTGTCACGCATTCACACTTTGGGGATGTAACGCTTCTAAACTGGTAAATATCGTAAATTCGGTAACTACAATTCGACCCGGCGTATTATTCCGGAAAACCTAATGTTCATGTGGTAGATTATTCATCTTAATATGGGATTATTAAGGCACAAAATCGAGAAAATGTGCACAAGCAATAAAGGCACTGCAGAATAATGTTTAAGTAAGGAATGCTGTACCTGTAGAAAAAATGAAGGTACCTGGGGTCGAGACTTAACTCCATTTGTTCTTAACTCTGACCCTAGAGTGGCCATTGTCACTCCCGGCCTCTTAAC
>Ga0123352_10019817_pt1 | contig 10722 bp, 5 predicted proteins | sample TergutLab28metaG_FD_89700 | JGI IMG/M metagenome (GOLD analysis project Ga0123352, IMG submission 89700) | Labiotermes labralis P1 segment gut microbial communities from Petit-Saut dam, French Guiana - Lab288 P1 | ecosystem: Host-associated > Arthropoda: Insects > Digestive system > Gut ... | reverse complement strand
GTCCAATACGCATAAGATTGGTCTCTCTTTATTCAAATATCAAGATGATGCACGGTCCAATACGCATAAGATTGGTCTCTCTTTATTCAAATATCAAGATGATGCACGGTCCAATACGCATAAAAAAAATATTATAATGTTCGCACTTTTAAAATCCGAATTCAAATTTCGGCTGGATGGCCTTCCCTTATCGTTTATTAGTACACACAGTAGGCTACCTGTCTTTCGTTCACCTCTCCTAAGTTACAATCGATAAATAGTATGTAACCCGCACAAATTTAGTGGGAATTTGTTGAACGTAAAATCTGTCCAGGAAATGTTCCTGCGCACGTTTTTCGTTCTTGTCTTGAAAACAAATATGATCAGAGGACTTCGTCAGATGTATCTAGTGTTAGTAAAAACGTTATAAACTACTTCTGCTTCAAGATCAAATATATATTTATACTGTGCTGTATAGGACTTTATTTTGTCTAACAGCTCTTGCTACTCGCGTTCTGTCGGCCCACTAAACTTACAAAATTTCCATATGCAATGAACTGCATTTTTATTAGAAGTGATGCGCCACTGCCAGCAGAAGGAAAATATTTTCAGCCCCTTCCCTAAATGTAGCGTGCAAACAATTTTATATTAACTGCAGTGCTTTGAACTATAATACGTGGACCCCGACTCACGGCATATAAGAGTAGCGGCTATTGCCCGAATGTCAGCGGCTATATGAAATGGTCTGAGTGAAAAGTGACCCGAACTCTCAGAAAAAATAATATCCCTGTATACAGACAACCAATACTAAACTTCCTGTAATGCATGTAACTCAAGGCTACCTTCCAGTGATGGTTGTATTTTACACCATCTTGCCTTGCAGTTCATAAATATTACCGACTCTACAATTTTCTGCTGACGACTTTTAATGTTACATAAGAACGACGTAGCGTGCGTTTTGCACAGTCTTCTGGTTAGAACTATTCTTAACTACTACTAACTCTAACTGTTAACGTACGTAAATAATTATACAACATAAAATAGGTAAACAATCTACATAATGACATAATGGTACAAGAGAAGGTCTGTCCTTTTCTATGCAAGCCTATGGAACATGCTGTGATTCAGTATATTATAACCTACAGTTGACAGAGGATTTTAATAAGTATATGTATAAACCAATATTTTTGTATCAAATAATTAACACACGAAATACACTGCTTAGAGTCATCAGCTTCATTGTTGCTAGGATATTGCACGCACAAAAAAAGATACGTGGTTACTTTGGAAGTGGTACGTGTTTGGGGACCACATCTGATCAGTTTGGAATTATGAGCTATATTGAGAACGAATGTGGGATGTTCTGTTTGGGGTAAGGATAGAGACATTTCACTACATCATTCTATGTGATTTCACGTATCTAACTGTATTGTGACTTCATTCCAGACACAAGTAGTGCATTTCTACACAAATAAATGTTTCTTTCAAAATTTTTGGGTAATTTGTAACAAGGAAAATTTATGAACAGTTTATCCGCGCATATTTTGCCCAACATAAGGGAATGTATTTGAAATAAAAGTTGTGTGTTATGAATGAGATTTATTGTTTCTGTTAGGTACTGTGTTCTCAGGTACAGCGAGGCGTATTTTAATAATATTTAACATTTAGATTTATGTGTAATGTAATATATGCTTATTTTATTTTGTTTGTTCCCGGCGGATTTTATGATCGTCCATCCCACCCGAATCCGTATTTGTTACGTAGGGTGGGTCATATTCAGTACAAAATTTTATGTAGGATTCAGAGTTTGCATCTGACTGTCTGTCCCGCTGTGTATTTGTGAAACTAATGAGAGTAGCATATAAGTGTAAATAGAAAGCGTTTTTAAAGAAGAGTAACTCAGAAAAAGTGTTAGAATTGCTGTTACTTGCATTAATTTGAGTTAATTTTGGGCTAATTAAAAGACTGCCACACTCACAATAGGTTGTGCTGTTATAACGTAAAGTAACAGTTCAGGTGCACGTTAATTTAATACAGTCTTCTTTGTTGCGATAACAAGGTAAAGCTATCTCTGTAATAGGCCTGGGCAGGCCCCGAGAGCTGTAGGAGTTCGAGGCTCGGAGAAGTGTTAAATAATCGGTACGTGAAGGTGAAATTGTTACAGCTCTACGCACCAACCGCCTTTGGCTCCCAGGAGATACTGCTGGAACTGACTTCTGTTAGAGGCTCAGTCGACTCCAGCGCTTTACTGCGGCCGAAAGGATTAAATCAGTGGACAATTCCAATTACCCAATCGGGAATCCAATCCGCGACCTTCCGGCTTGTAGCACAGTGATGTTTCCGTGGGAGGTATGGCAATGTGGTCACGAAAAGCAGTGAGACAGTGGAAACCACAAGTAATGTTTCTGTACGTCAATTTAATGCGCGTTCTTTGATTCTGATGTGCGGTACTGCATTATGGTCATAAAAGGTGGAAAATGCATATCGATGCCATGAAAATTTCTGCTGTATTTTAATTTCATGGATGGGGTTGAAGCCTACAAAGGCTGTAGGGTTCTGATGAACACAATCGCGGTAGTATGTGTGTGTCTCCACTTGCTAATGCAGTGGGCTAGATTTAACCAACACCGGACAAAATTAAAATTATCCCACGAGGTTGTAGTGTGGCCCCTGGATGGGAACATGTAATGAAATACGTTAATTATTTTATCGGATGTGACATTAGGACAGTCAGACATGACATCGGCATGTTATATTTATTTTTTACACTTCTTGCAAATACTGCAGACCCATCTGCCTTAAAAAATTAACTTCTTGTAATATTTCAAGGTGAAAATGCTGATCTTACGAAGTTGTGAAATAAAGTGAAATGCCAACTTGATGCTACTAGGTAATTTTATTGATGTGTTCTTAGCTCGATCTGTTTCGGATACATACGCCCATCATGAGGAGCATCTAATGCTCCTGATGATGGGCGTAAGTACCCGAAACATGTCGAGCTAAGATACATCAATAAAATTACCTAAGTGCATCAAGTTGGCATTTCACTTTATTTCATGAGGAAGATGCACGGTCAAACAACCCTGAAGTTTACGAAGTTGTGTTGTTTTGTGACATGAACAAATATGTCTTGACACTTAGGCACACCACATTACTACCATATGGCTCGGGGATTAATGTATTGTTCTGGGCGTGATGTGTATAGCCATCAGCTCTGGAGATACGTGCTGGCAAGGCGGTGTCTGATAATGCAGATAATTGGATGTTGATGATTCAATCACCAGCGGTTTTGCATTACCTGCGTCGTCGCGGCAAGTGGGAGACCGCAAGTAACAATGGATAGTCGGTGACAACATTCATCGGCAAACAAGAAGTCTATCTCTTTACCATATACTGGAGTTTATGTGAAGGCTAAAATCGAAAAACTTGGTACTGCCTATTCAGCTCCTCTGTAAGCCAAATGTCATAATCGCTACTGACAATTAAGGTCAGACGTTGAAGAATGAAGTACGCGCCAAAAAGACGTAGAATGAAGTGCAGAGGGAAAATAAAGTTAAATTGCCCATTTGCCAGATTACATGCCAGAAAGGCGTAGGGAAATTCATGTCAACGTTAAATTTCCCACATTTTCGGAGTATTGAAGGCTGTCTGCAGTATGTTTTATTTTCTTTCACGATCACTAAAATCATTTTCGTAACACACATAAGTTGTGTTTTGTTGTAGACAGGAATCAAATTTATTATGAAAACCTTCGCGAAGCAAATGTATCCAGTATGCGATAGAGGCCACTGTTGTGTTCATGAGGGGCGTATTGGGGTTGATTGGTATTTTATGAGTTGGGAGAATTCCATGGCTTTATCAGGAATTGGGTAAAATAAATTTGATATATGACCGTGCCAAACAATAAATGGAAAGTATTAATTCGGGGAAGGCAGACTAGATAAAGGGATACGACTTATTATTTACATTTGTGTGTATATGATAGTACGTAACAGAAATACGTGGTGTGGTTGCAAATAATTTGTAGGGGGCAGTTCATGATCTTACATCAGTTTAGCTTTCCTGAACGTTTTTCGGTAAAAGTGCCCCTTGACCTTAGACAGAGACTTGACGCGCCTCGTATAGTGGCGAATAATTTTTATATCAGCCACGTTTTATCGTGCATTGTAAACAAGATAAAGTAAATGAACATTTTCTGTGAGCTCTTTGACTTTATTTGCAATACATGAAATACTCATAATCCCTTAAACCTTCAGGCCAGAATCGTGTTTAAACCTAGCTTGAAACTTTCGCATTAATATATAATATAAAATTGTATTGGTAAAATGTACTAATTCAGTGGAGCAAAAGTCATTCTTAAAGCGCCGATACACAGTCAGCTACTCCAGGAAACGTCCACTCTTCAAGGTACACCGCTGTTCCTTGTGGTGTTCACAGGACCCCACCACTCGAGCCAGTCCTACGTCCGACGAATCTAGCCTACGTTCTCATATTCAGTTTCATGACGCTTCCTTGGAATTGATTTGTTAATAACACCGTCAAGGCTCAGAAACCTAAAAATGACTTATTCTCAGACCCACGTGTTCCAATGCGTTGTCACATGACAATTTTTAGAGGTGAGTTTTTCAACTTGTGAAGGACTGGAACGTTTAGAGCTGACAGTATTATTATGTTTAGAGCTGACAGTATTATTATGTTTAGAGCTGACAGTATTATTATGTTTAGAGCTCTGTATTTGAGTGCGTTTCTGACACATAAATTGGTATAACACTCGTATAATGGCAATACGATTTAAATAAATTACGCCTTCCTACTGGCGGTCGGGGCGTGGGGCTGCCCCCCCCCCCCACTCCCATCTAGTGCTGAAGGTCCTAGAAAAGAGTAGAGCTATGCATCTACTCACCCTAAGGGCTTGCGTGGCCTATAAAAAGGGTGGAAACCTACCTACACCTTCTTACCATTCCGTCTACGGCCAGGACTCGGAAGTGATGACATCATTTAATCAGACTTTGAAATATATTTTTTAACGCATTTCTTTTATCTCACGTGGATGATATTCATTCATCCTCTTGTCTGTCTTACGACAGCTCCACAGCCTCTTCCAAAGCGAGTGCTCCACAGAGAGCGATCTAGTGCTTCGTCTTTAAATTTACGGTATCCTCTCTTTTCCTTAAGGGTATCCAGTAGCTGTTTACGTCATCTTCCTAATTCTCTAGTCACTTTTATCGTTCCCTCTATCTTTCCTTCGATAATGTGTTTTAGAACGCCGTTCCTACGCAAGATGTGACCAAACCAGTTGGCCTTCCGTCTTTTTATTGTTTGTGGGATAAGCAATATAGCTCCAAATTCGTTTGAAAAGCAGATCGAAATCAGAAATTTGAAACAAACTGGTGATCCTACAGGAATGCAACTGAATTACATGGAAATCCAATACACACATACTTTATACCTTTAATTTTTTAATAGAACTTCTGACCGATGTCGTAGTGTAAGGAATCTGAGTCACACTGTATGAGCCTACTTTGTAGACTGCTATCTGCACGGGTGTACCTGTTGATTGGCAACTATATTTACAACGTATGTCCTCTGTCGATTGGGTAATTGAGCCAGGGCATCGTGTCGGTATTAGCACAAATCATTGCAGAGGGGGGGGGGGCGTAGACAGAGTTACCCACCTAGTCTTGGAATTATGAATATAACTTTTCAGGCTCAAGCTCCACCTCTTTTATCTTCCAACACACTATCCATATCTCCTCTGTGCATTGGAAGATGACGTTCTGGGCCTACGTTGGCGAAGAAACTATCAGCTTCTCCTACGTGGTTTCAAACGAAAATCTCCGTTTCCTTATTCAGACACGTTACTGTCAGAGCCGTTCTGATTCTTAGAACAGAGAAGAAAGAAAATAACTTACTTTATCCTTGTGTAGACTTACTTGAAACTGTGGTGGTACATGTTTTCACTCGTGTTTGGCTGTAGTCGTAGTGTGAACAGAATGAATCTGCACACAGTTCCATTGGTAAGCGCTGAATATGTTTTCATTTGGTATGATACGTGACAGTACGGATGTCAGCATTCGGCTTTTATAGTTACGGTATCTGAAAACAATGCCTGGTTGCTGTCATTTCTAGCTGAATATGAGCGCAACGTCGAATAGAGACGCAGGAATGTAGCCGCGTGCATGTGACATGGATATCTAGATGACTAAATATTATAAGCTAGAGCGAATGTTTGAAGGCCAGCGTTGGTGATATGTAATAGGAGCTGTTAATACTGATGTGCCAACTTTTATGCACCTTTACGATTGTATTTGTTATTTGGAAGAGGTAACCTGGATAAACTGGAAGAATACTGAAAAGGTCGCGTCTACGTTTCTGTACATACAATAACTTCAAATATTATCACTGAAAGCGGTGAATGGAGTTTAGTAGCGCTTTGTGATGTAATTACACATGTTATAAGATACGAGTTCTTGTGCAGTAGTAACGTTTCTTATTGTGGTCTTCTGGGTTATGACAACGTATTGTAGCTCGGTAGGTGGTTACCGGCGTTTTGGAGGAACAAATCGCTGTCCATTTTCCTTAAACCATGTTACAACACAGAGGACTACGATGTCGGTATATAAAAATTTTGCAGGAAAATTTAATTACCGGGCTGGATGACCGGAGAATCTGGGGCCGATTACGGGCAGTATGGGAATTTTATATTTTGTTTACAGCGTCCACAGAAGATCTGAGGCCTACTCACTGTCTCATACAGTGGGTACTGGGACGTCTTCCTGCTATGTGAGGCTAGGCACCCATCTGGATTTAGTGACGAAGAATGTATGGACGTGTAGATGTAAATAGTGCATCGCGTAATTAAGCACAGGAACAACTTTATCTTTAGGCTGCCGTACTAATACTTTACATGGAACTAAATTCCACATTTATAATTCCACCCAAAAATACCTTATAAACGTATTGTTTTAAATTAAGAAAGCGGAATTATTTTAACACAGTAATCAAATGCAGTACTTTACTTTGATTACAGTAATTGATGAAACACTCTGAATTCTAGTGAAAGTAGCAGTTTGATATCTAACTAGCTTCACCTCCATTTAGCAGCCATTTAGCAGCTGTTCGTCACGAGAGAGGCAAGAAATTTCCTCTTTCTAGAAGTGAGTGCCGATGACCGTGTCCAAGCGAGCCCTATACCGGCCGCGTGTTGAGCCAAAATACTCCTCCGACACTAGTCTGTTTCTATAAACCCCATCTTGTTGATATCCTTGCACTAATATCGCAATATCAAATAAACACCGACGACTGCACTCATGTATTTTTAAATAAACAGTTTGTTAACACTGTACGTAACCCTCAAAGAGCCATCTTCAGGGAGTATAATTGATGCATTCTAGCATCGTGGGTCAACAAAATGAGTCACTATGTTGTTGACACACACTGTTAGAATGTATCAGTTATACCCCTTAAGATGGCCGTTTAAGGGTTGAAACATGTCAGAGTTAGGTACAATGTCAGTGAAATGGTGATTTAATAATATATGAGTGCATTCGTCGGTGTTTATTTTAAATACTCTTTCTGTAAGATCAATTTGCCATCATACTGCCACGTAGGCTACATCTCTCACGTTGACTTTTCTGTTTCATTCTACCAAAATTTACCAACATCTATTCTCTCCTACGGTATTAATTTACCAAAGGTTAGATTTGCGGAATCTTTAATTGCACTACCCTACTAGGATTTCTATGAGTACCTTTTACGCAAGAAATCCACCCTTGGAGACGATGTCTTTTCTTTCACTCTTGGGCAGTGTCTAATGTAGAGTCCATTTAGACCCCTTACTTTACTGCTAGTCTACCCTATTATCCTATTTTCCACAAGGTACAGCTACATATTTTAAGGGATACATGTTGGCAAAACGTGAAAACTGGTTCGTCCTTTATTCTTGAAATATTCGCTTTGTCTGCTGGGAAAACAAATTTAGTTTTATTTTTTAAATAATTAATTTTCACGTGACGTCACACTGGTAAACCTTGTTGCTTTGTACGTAATAATCTCAGTTGATGTGTCTCCCCTCTCTCTCTTTCTCTGTAGGTATGTACACACTCTCTCTTTCTCTGTAGGTATGTATGTACACAGGTAACACACTTCCATACGTACAAATGAACACTAACCCACGAGTAACATTACGGCACAATTATTTTTTGGACAAAAATTTCTTTTGCATAAGAACTGCATAAAACCATGCAGCGTAAATGATAAGCTTGTTACCCAAATGGGACATGGCAGTACCGAGTTTGTATCTGTGGTGTCACTATAATGTGTTTTGAAAATAAAATACCACAGGAGTCAGAAATACGTTCGTTTGTCTTATGTGTACATTACGTAACATTTAACATTTACAAATTTAGGTTTTTAAATTTTATTATGTAAATACGTGTAAAAGTGGACGTCGCACATGGGACCAGTGACTGACGGTCGATTCACAGAAAAGAAAAACCATTGCTGTATAAATTCCAATCAGAGGCACGTTTTGTGAGGCATGAAATAAAGTTGTCCCACTAGTTCTGCATCTGAGAACGGGTTCTGGAGGAACCCTTTTCAAATCAGAAAAAAGTGCAAAAAAAAATCATGATTTGTAAAATAATATTAAACGAGTTTCTCCTGCCGTTTCAAGCATTTTAGGCCGATTCGTATTCTGATTTGGTGTTGGTAGATAGGAAATTTTCGGAGGAAAATTTTTTCATGTTTCTTTGTTTTCCACAGTCCCTGCACGTACCTGTCAGCATAGTACTTAAAGTCACGATGGTTTCGTAACACCTAGTTCAATTCAAACTATTGTCATCTGATAATGAACAAATTTACAGAAGAATACTTACTGAATTAACTGATATATGGATGAATGTCGGAAAGTTGATCACGGGAAGCTATGGCAGGATTGAATGAAGTAGTGGAGGTGTGGAAGATACGGTGAGTATGTGGATGGAGGTAAATGCCGCCAGACGCTGGAGTAAAAGCTTAAGGTTGCCCCAGTTTTGAGTAATACTGCAGTGAGTCCGCATAAAATGACCCCATTTCGGAGATTAAGGGTGCATTTGTTATGCTTGGAAATGAACTGCTTCTCACGATGGTGGAAGGGTAAGGCAGAGGTTACAGGTTAACAGGGCATATCGCAGTGTGAAGAGATTCGGATTTTGTCGTACTGTGTCGATAGCAACTGCATGTACGTTCCTCTTGTTAGCGGTATTATCGCTCTTGGTCCGGTTTAAAGGAAGCTTGGTCCGGAAATCGGTTATCCTTCTGAATATTTCCATGGTTTTTCTCAGACATCTGAATTCAGATATTTTAAAAGGGTTAAGTATACTGTATGGAATACAGACAATTTTCCGTGACGCAATTTTTACACAAGTAAACTTTTTGCAACGCAGGACGGATTTTTCCTTGCGGGAAAGAAAAAGCAGTGAGACGAAGGTAACGGAAGAATACCGCTGGGTGATAACTCAGGCGTCGGTGTAGCGAATCTGCGGCCGATCAGGATCCAGCTTTTTGGACTTTGGATTATAATTGAACTCCCTTGTGTGTGTGTGTGTGTGTGTGTGTGTGTGTGTGCGCGCGCGCGTGTGCTTGTGTTTACATATATGTATATGTGATCATGTGACCACTCATTTCCGACTTGCACAAATTTCTACTTGCGCCAGACCTACCAAAACGTAACAATTGCGTTAGTCAGGAAGGGTCTGGACACGAAAGAATTTTTTCAGTATCATTTCTTATATTTCGACTTCGGGCCTGTAAGTATCGAGTCTCATCTCTGTGGGATTTATACAGCGATGTTCTCATTAGTTCGTACTGTATAACGTGGAATGTTACGATAATTAGTGAAAAGGGAATAGGCAGGGCTGCGGAAGGAAGGCGCTGTGGCCACGAAATTCGATAGGTTATTTTGCCCGAACCTAACCAATGTATTGAGGTACTCAGGTTATAAACTTGTGGGCCCAACATTTTGCGTGTACTGGGCATGGCCGTAAATTGACAGCGGCTAAGAACGAATAGCTGAGGGGCACATCTGGTTATCACAGCCACACGTATTCACCCTGTATTATTAAGATCACTTTGTCAAGGAGGATGAGACAAATGAAACATGTAGCGTACCAGTGGGAGGTGACAATTACATACAAAATTTCTGAGGTGAAAACGCGCAGGTAACGTGTCACCTTTGGAGACATAGGCATAGATTGGGGGATATTATGGCAATAGATAGACCTCCCTACGGAGTTTATCTGTCTCCGGATTGGTTGATTGAGGAAATTAATAAAAGCGGTGATATGTCTTCTGATTATACAAAATTATTAAATTTATTGACCGGCTGAATGACTCTTAAGGTTTGGAGGAAGATTTAAAGTAATCGAATTGGCGATGAACAACAGATTTATCATCAACAGCTTCCTTTTTGAAACGTTGAATGAACTGTTGAATGAATACGGAGTAACAGATAACTTAATTAATTCGGTGCCTACATAGCGTAGTTGGTATAGCGCCTTGGCTACGGACTGGACGATGCAGCGTTCGGTTACCGACAAGTGCAAACAATTTTTCTCTTCTCCAAAACATTGGGACCTACTCCGGGGTCCATTCAGCCTCTTATACAAAGAGGACCGGAGGCTTTCCCCCCCCCCCCGGGGGGAAGGGGGCCCGGACTGTTGCCTGCCACTAGTCTCCTTTTCATTTCCGTTCTTTGCCGCCGTG
>Ga0123352_10019814_pt1 | contig 10723 bp, 10 predicted proteins | sample TergutLab28metaG_FD_89700 | JGI IMG/M metagenome (GOLD analysis project Ga0123352, IMG submission 89700) | Labiotermes labralis P1 segment gut microbial communities from Petit-Saut dam, French Guiana - Lab288 P1 | ecosystem: Host-associated > Arthropoda: Insects > Digestive system > Gut ... | reverse complement strand
TTTAATAATATTGCTCAAGAACAAGTACTGCACGGGCCGCATTTAAGTCCTTCTAGCACAATTGGCTTAGGTAGTCACGGAGGAACATCTACCAGACTGTAAGGGGAACCATTTCTTTTTAATATTATGCTCAAGAACGAGCAGTGCGCGTGACGCATTTAGGTGTTTCTTGCATTCAACCATCCGCGTAGGGGTGGCTAAGGAGGGACCGCAATACCAGACTACACGGGCGGACAAACCTACGCTGCTCAAGAACAAATACTGCACGGGCCGCACTTAAGTCCTCCTTGCACAATTGGCATAGGGAGGCACGGAGGAACCTCTACCACACTGTTCGTGTCACTCCCTTATTAATAATATTGCTAAAGAACGAGTAGTGCCCCCAAGACCGCACTTGGGTCCTCCTTGCACTATCCTAAAATTGGCGTAGGGGCGAAGGTAGAGCCTCTACCACACTGTAAGGGGGCACGCTACCAGACTGTACTGGGCTGCCACCCTGATGAAGTACCTGAGAAGCCAGTTGAAACAATTGGCGAAGTGGGCGACGGAGGAACCCTCTACGAAACTGTATGGAGGCAAACACACGTACACCACTCTTACAATCATTGGACTTAGACAACTCTTGCACTCAAATCTAGTCACCTTATTTTTACACATTAGGGGGGCGGTATACTACTAACGGGAGCACTTTACCTTTTATATATATATTAAGTGATGCAGGAGGAAGCGTCGGTACTTTGGGAGGTGACATTATGGGTCATTGCAGGAAAAGGTTCACATGAATAAGTGTTTCATTCTGAATGGTTACCGAGATACAGTTGTTTGTATCTACAGACCGAAATCCGTTAAATTTTTCTTTGTGGGTTTCGGTGAAAAACGAAAATGGCAGAAGATATTGGCTACAAGAGGCGAACTGCAGCTCGCAGTTTGGATCCTGCTGCCTGCATAAAGTTACGTGTAGTTTAATTCAGACGAACAACAGATGATCTTCGCCTACGAGTTGCAAAGTGCATTGTGGTTGACGGTGGAATTTTAAAACATTTAATGTGAACTGTAACAAATTTGTCACTTCTGCTTAACAAATTCGTCTTTTAAACATTGTACTAAAATTAAATTAATAATAATAATAATATCTATTAACTGGAATTTGGTTGTCACCCTGTGGCATAGTTATTTTACATGTATACAAAATATGAAATTGGTTACTAATAAATTTAAGTCACGATATCTACATGAGAAGCATGTAGTGGCAACTTGGAATTTTGGGAACCATCTGGCAGCATTTGTTTATAGACACAGGGAAACCAAGAAAAACCTGTGTCGAGTTGGCCGGTCGCAGGACCTTCCGAGTACTGACTTCTAGTCTGCAGTCCGGCATCTAAAGTAAAAAGTAAAATTTACTGTAATTCATGGTGTTTTCGTATATTTAGATTAAAAAAGCTCTCTCTCGGCAACCACTCGGAATTAGACATATATAGTATGATTTTTTGTCATAATGGCCGATCGGTTCTCAAATTATTGACCTTCCCTCCCGAATTACCCTCTATGTCGTTACAGGTTTCTAATGAAGAAGTTTAGAGAAAAGTGCAGCACGATCACTCATGGAGTAGACATCGATTATCAAAACCTTGTATTTCCGCTCCATCAAAAACAGAAGATATCTAACGCTACAACATGTGTGGTAACAGTTCTGCTTTTTTTCGTTCTAACAACCTATGATTTAACACTCCACTTGCATTGTAATTTGAATTATTTGTAGTAACACAATACATCAACTGAGAGTTTTATAACGCTAATATGTAAATGATTATCAATTAATGCCATATTATAAGCTTATTTTTTTTGTGTAATACTAGAGCTCCCCGACGTTGCCTGCAATATTTGGCCTTTCGGCCATGTAGAAATTTAAAAACTAGCTTCTGTTTGAAATAAAACCTGTGTTTCAAATAGGCTGCTTTTTCGTGTTTAAGTATTAAGCGTTAGACTGAATATTTAAAAAAAAACTGCCTTTTTTCACGTCTTCCTACACACTTCAGTACCGTACATGTCTCACAATCACCCTTTTACCTGTAGATATGTTAACTTGGCAAATACACGTAAATGCAACACATTTATTTCGCGTCCATCTATAATAATCCAGCAGAAACTTTTCCAGGTCTGAGTACTTAGAACTATTTCCCTGACAGCTAAAAGAACGCATAACAATATTCCCATAATTTACCACAAACTCGGGCATTCGGAGGGAAGACGTATTCCTTAATGGAGCGTTACACTCTAGGAATACTTTGGCCAGCGTAGAATCCAAACTTTTTAACAATAGATTGCTTTCCTTCACTGGTAATGTCACAAAACAAAACAAAAAAAGCAAATATATTTACATTTGTCTTTATGAAAAGAGACTTTTTGAAATATGATTGTGTGGAAACAGTTTCTTTTTTTGTTTCGTCCCTCAGTGGATTTGTCAATAAATATAACTCAACTCACTTGTTCTCTGCCTCCCTTTCAGCTGCACCAGACAAAATTGCTTATTGCTAAATGGACTTATCTCCAGAACATATCAGAGAAAATCCAGGGGAAGAGTACCTCTTGAGAAGCTAGCAGTTACTCAGCTATTCGGCTCCATTTTGTGAAACCCGAACGTTCATTACCGCATTCAAAACAGCCCTTCATTACTTCGTATCGCGAATAATATGAATCCAATTCACGCCCTTCAAACTTATTTTTTGATTATAGGTTTTAACAACATTCGCCTATCTACGACTAGACCCTCCAAATACTGCATCTTTCAGACCTCCCTCCAAAACTCAGCATGCATTTCTCTTCTCCTCCACGCTTAAAACACGGGCCTTTCATATCAAATTCCTTGAAATGATCACCCCAATAATATTTGTTGAGAAGTATAAATATTGAAGCCACTGATTGCGATTTATTTAAAAATTCTGTGCAAACAAAAGAGGATTTCTCACAAACAATCTTCCATCTATCCCTGGTCTGTGCATCCGTCCGCTTATCTGCCTGAAGTGTTATTACACTGAGGATCGTATTTCTGCGATATTTAGGGTTTCAAATTCACTGAATATTCAGATTATGGCTCTCTGTGAAGATTCGTCTTGTGGTTTGGTACAATGTTTCCTCCTAAACGTCCCTATATATCTATCAAACTACACGGTTTCACATCCTAAGGAAACGTAGTGTTAAAAACCCCATGTTATTTGAGGACTGATAATGGCCTATGTCTTTACGTTCTACAACTAGAGTTACTATTAGTTATGACGACATGTGATACATAGTGCGCGAGGATTCAAAAAAGAAGGAAGAGACTCTCTCCTTCTCTGTAACAAATTACGTCAATTGTTAGGATTGTCTGAAAAAAATCTGATTTACTCTAACTCTTCAGTAATTACCTTCAGTTTCTTAGTTGATATTCAAACAGAGTGACTACTGAACGGTTTCCTAAAATGTCTTCCGTAACAAACTGTAGCTTAGCTGATCTGGTTTTGGTTATGTTCGTTAGAGGATCATATGTAATTGTTTAGTCCCATGGCGGCAATGAATTTCTGAACAGGTGGCTGTCACATGCTTGAACGTATTACTTTACTCTGCCGTTAATCAGCTAAATTTTTGAAGGCTAAAGAAGGATATTTTGCATTCGAAAAGAACACATTAGTTCTGAAGGTAGTCTGCAGTAGCGTAACAATGTTGCTTTGGTGGAAAATTAGTGACAGTTGGAAAAACGGATTTACTTGAAGAAAACCCTCCTTTAGAGCCGATGCTTCCACCACAAGATCCGCACAGACTAGCTCGGAATTGAAACTAGACCTTTTGCTATTATGAAGGTTTCAAAACCTCGTCCTTTTGTCACTATAAAGGTAATACGTGGAACCCTGGCGGAATGAAACTGACAGGGGGAAACCGCAGCAGGCGGAAAAGAACTCGCTTCAATTCAACTTTCTCCACAACAAACATCAAGTAGACTAAACCAGGATTGAAATCGGACTTCCGTGGTGAGATGTCTTCAACTAAAATTCAATGCAATTTTACATAAATATTCAGTTCGTACATCGCAGAAACAAAACTACGTTTTTCAAAGACAAAACGGTGAGTGTCGTACTGGACATAACTCTAGCTTGTAAGGCAAAATGCAACCTAAAATATTATTTACGTAATTCACCAACAACTGTACAATCTTGTATTTAATTAGTTATAGCCTATTTCACTAAACTTTAAAAACTACTACATGCTTCTTTCCTTGGACGATCATCATCAGTGAGTCAGCACATCAAATGATTATGTATACAATATTAAATAAATAATTGACAAATTATAATTCGTTATTTAATATTTTATAAAAGATCACTATATGTACATGCTGCATGATGATAATAACAAAGGGCTAGAAATTTGCAGGAATTTTTACGGTTCTAATTTAATACAGCTGTGTCAACAAAAGACTGTGCAATTTGTGGTAAATTATTTAAATTAGTCAATAACAGTGAACTGAATCAATAACGTATAAGTCAGTTCTGACATTATACATAGGCATAGGAGGCACTAAATTCTGAAAGGTCAATGTGGATTTTAAGAGCACTTGTATTCAGACGATATGGAATATAGTGCCGGTCGTTTAGAAGCTTTATTTTAAAAAATAACTTATCATGGAACTCAGAAGTAGGAACATCCACCTGTAATATAAATTCACCAATTACGCTTTCATTAGCGTAATCGGAATATTTGCACATCCTTAAATAACGTGTGTGCAAATAAATACAGTTAACCTGCTTGAACAATCCCGGGCGTAAAGGAAAACACTCTTCAACGGAAGATTTCACTTTCTCGAGAGTCAGGAGAACCAAGAACTGAAAATTCAATCAACTGTAATAAAACGGATCCTGTCTACAAACGGAAAGAAGTTCGGTCTGTTGCTGTCCCGTTACAGTCAGTTTTAACTGTATAAAAATATAATACTTATGCATACTATTTTACAAGACGTACACAGCACAAAGCATATATCTAAACCCTTATCGCGCTAATGTGTAGAACATGCTCAGCTCCAAATAATGCCAAAAATGGCAGATGGAATTTAACTAGGCGTTTAAGGTGTTAAGTGAGGGTCATGACAAATCCGGGTACAGTTCACAATTAAGAAATTATTTTAAATTTGTATACAAGAAAGTAATTTGACATCTAAAATAAGCAGGTAAGAGTGCGGTATTTGAGGGGCTAAGTAATTCCTTTTGGTCATTTAAATATTATATAATATTTCTAAGCAATAATCTGTAATATTTTTCCGTCGTTAGGTTGGTTACTGGTTCTCTGCCTTTCTCGCCATAATTGCCGGCTTAATGGGTAAATGCAAATTAAAATATTTATTATATCTTCCTGATAAAATCGATAAATAATTGTGCCAAAAATAATATGGCAGCAGTAAAAAATTTATAGAAGAAATTGACAACAAAGTAGGGTAAGAAGATGTTATGTAAAAATAACTGATATCGTGTGAAGGACACTTATAATTAGCATAAAAAACATGGTGACGGAGCGAATATATAATTTACGCATTTAATTGAGGTGTTTAGCTGTTACGCACCAATCAGAATTTTGTTCATTGAAGCAATAAAAGGTAAGAGCTGCTAAAAAATATATGGCAATTAATAAAATATAAAGCCTTTAACTATTAACAAAAATTATTATTAAAATAAGTGGAGAATTGACATAATTTGCTACAGTCTAAAAATTTCAGTCATTATGTGTGTGCGTGTATGTACGTATGTTTGTACAAATGTATGTATGTATGAATTTGTGTGTGTATGTATGTATGTATGTAAGTATGCGTGTATGTATGTATGTAAGTGTGTACGTCCGTATGTATATGTATTTATGTACGTATGTATGCATGTATGTACGTCTCGTCTCTATGTATGTATGTGTATGAATTTATATGTGTATTATGTATGAGTGTATGCACGTATGTATGTGTGTATATGTATGTGTGTATATATGTACGTATATTAGTATGTATGTATGCGTGTGTGTATTGTGTATTTATGTATGTGTGCATGAATGTATTTATGTATTATGTGTTTATGATTGTAGGTAGGTAGCTATGTATGTTTGTGTGTACGTACGTATGTATATATGTGTGTATGTATGTATATTTGTATCTACGTATGCATGTATGTATGTGTGTTTGTGTTTATGTATGTTTGTGTCTATTAATATATGCATGTAATTATGTTTGTATATATGTATGATTGTATGTGTAGATTTGCATTTATGAATGTATGTATGTGTTTATGCATGTACGTATGTGTGTATATATATATAGGTAGTATGTGTTTGTGTATGTATATATATATGTGTGTATATATTTATGCATGTATCTTTGTTTGTAATTAGGTATGTGAATATGAATGTATATATGTCTGTGTGTATGTGTTTATGTATGTATGTATTAATATATGTGGTATATATGTAAGTGTGTATGTATTTATGTGTATATATATATATACGTATGTAAGTATGCATGTGTGTATGTATGTCTGTGTTCATGTATGTGTGTATGTATGTATGTATATGAGTATATATGTGTGTATGTATGTATGCATGTGTGTATATACGTACTTGTATATATATGTATGAATGAACGTATGTGTGTATATATGTATGTTTGTATGTATGTACGTATGTATGTATGTCAGAAAGCATGTATTTGTGTACGTGTGTATGTAATTTTGTACGTTTTATCTGTGTACGTATATATGCATGTGTGTAGGTATGCATGTATATATGTACTTATATATTTATGTTTGTATGTGTGTGTGAATGTATGTGTGTGTATGTATGTGCGTATGTATGTATTGTATATGCATTTGTGGATGTACGTATGAATGCTTTTAAGTATGTATATATGTATGTGTGTATGTATATTCGTATGCGTATGTATATATTTATTTATGTGTTTATGTGTGTATTTATGCATGTTTGTGTGCATATATGTATGTGTATATATGCATTTATGTATATATGTACGTATTTTTTTAATTACAATATAAGCATATTCCATCACTTTTATTAACACTTCCTGCTAGCTTTACACTTCCTGTTCATGGGTAAGAAATGCCGTTATTAAAATTTGTATCTCTACGGCATGTCCTTTGCAGTATAATAGTAACAATTACGTGTCAATTATACCTATGTCGCTTAAATCTCTTTTACTCTACATCACAGAATTATAAGGTAACAGTTGCAGTAAATTTCTTTTAAAAATTGTTACAGTTCTGTTTCTTTGTGAATATGAGAAATGGTTTGAATTATTAAATTATTGACTCCCTTTTGCTAACTGACCAGGTCCATTTTTTAGATTTTCGTGCTTAATTAACTCTCTGTGACTTTTCTGGCGTGTGTAATTTTTTAGAATATGGCTACAGTTTCATCCTCCATATTGCAGAGGCAATTTGTGTTATCTGATGTTTTAAAACTTTATAGGTATGACTTGGCTTTACCAGTCAATAGTGCCGTGAATTTCGAGTGTAATGTTATTCGGCGGTGAACAATATCCAGTATGTTTGAGAAAAACTGTTTATTTACGGTAGCCTCATTACACCTTTCGCATTCTTCTTGCCATTTCATTTTGGCTAATTTATCGAGTTCAATACATAGGGTGGTCTTGTGAATTTAGTCGAAGACGACTGGAATATCTTAGTCGCTAGCTGCGTCTTTGGCTAAACGGTCAGGTAGTTCGTTACCAATATTATATGCTTGGTCCTTGAACCAAGAGTACTCAATAGTTCATTCAGCAATTGTGAGATTAATCAAGCTAACACTGATTTCTTGAATAAGGTTATTATGGTAGCTTGCAATTTCAGAGAGTCAATAATAATTCGGTTGTCGGTGTAAACTATTTAGGTGCGAGTATATTTTCCGCGATTCCTAAGTAATTAATTAAATCCAGGGCATTAGCAATGGCAAGTTGCTATGCCTGAATTTTAGAGAAGCTATATTTTAGTCTACATTTGTGACCTGCTATCAGTTCGCTGTTGACGAAGTTCAAAACCCCGAACCAGACACCTCGACGCCCTAGCTACATTCTGTGTAGAGGCGAACCGCATGCTCGTCGCATCCGTTGTTTTCTGGGATATTGATGAAGTCGGCAGGGTGCGGCCATTGGTTCAGCCAACTTCTCGGTCAATTACGTGTATGTTCGCATTGAGTCCTGTCCGGACGCCGTAGCGCTTGGCTGTTTCTTGAGCCTTCATAATGATTGGCGTGGTTCCTGCCTAAGTGCAGAAAGCTTCGCTGTACGTAACACTTTGGAAAACAGTATGTTCTTGATCTCCTGCACCCTGATGTATTCGCGAATGTTGCATTCGTAACTGAGGGCGTCTATCCATACTGGTGCAACATATAATAAGAGAGGAAAGATTGAAACTTTTCAAATTGTTATTAACGTTTCGTGTTATGTCGCTAATGTATGCATATATAAATGACTGTAGGTATGTATGAATATATGTATGAAATTATGTATGTATGTATGTATTTATGTATATATCCATGAACATATATGTGTGTGTACGTGTTTATGAATGAATGTATGTATTTACGTCCGTAAGCACGTATTGGTTTATGTATATAATTAAGGATGTATGTATATTTCTATTTCTATTTGTAGGTATGTACGTAATTGTGTATGTATTTGTGTTCGTACGCATGTGTGTATTTATATTTGTTGTATGTATCTATATATGTATATGTGTATGAATGTATGTATGTATGTCTGTATTTGTGTATGTGCGTTTGTTGTATGTCAGTATGTTTGTATTTGTGTATATATGTACATACGTATTTGCGTACGTATATATGTATATATGTGTTTATGTATGTATGTATGTATGTATGTAAGATTGTGTGTGTATATTCTGTGTGTATGAATGAATGTATGTAGGTGAGTACTTATATATATGTATGTACGAGTGTACGTGTGTATATATGTATGTCTCTATGAATGTATGTATGTGTGTATGTATGTATGTCTGTATGTACGTATATTTGTATGTGTATATGTGTATGTATTTATGCATGTATGCATGTATGTATGTATGTATGTGTCTATGTGTGTATGTATATATGTAAGCATATGTGTATATATTTATGTGTTTGTATATATGTATGTGTTTATGTGTATATATTTTTTGTATGTATGTCTAAATGTGTGTATGCGTGTATGTCTGTACGTATGTGTGTGTATGTGTGTTTGTTTTATGTGTATATGTATATACGTATTTTTGTATTATGTGTGTGTATGTATTTATATATGTGTATATGTATGTATGTATTGAGTATATATGTGTGTATGTGTAAATGTATGTATTTATGTGTGTAACTATGTAAGTATGTGTGTGTATTTCTATACGTTTTTCGTATGCTTATATTTATGTACTTATTTGTGTGTGTACGATTGTGTGTATTTATGTATGTATGTATGCATTATGTAGGTTTGTATGTATGCACATGGGTAAGTTTGTATGAATTTTTTAAATTATAATCTTAAAATGCACCTTCACTTTTAGTAATATTTTATGCTATTCGTAATTTTATATTTACTGTTCATAACTAGCAAGTGCTGATGTTAACATTTGTGTTTGTACGGCATGTCCTTTACGGTATAATAATTACTATTATTTATGAATTATACATATGTGTCTTAAATCCCTTTGACTCTACGTCACAGAATTATAAGGTAACAGTTGCTTTAATTTTGTTTTAACCAATATTACAGTTCGGTTTCTTTGGTAAATATGAGTAATGGTTTCAAATATTTACATATTACCTCAAATTTTCCTACTGGCCAGGGCCCCGGTTTTTAGAGTTTCCAGCTTAAGTAAATCTCTTTGTTTCTTATGACGTGGGCAGTTGTGGAGTATATGGCCTACAGTTTGATCCTCCATGATGCAGGTGTAAGTTGTGTTATCCGATATTATATATATATATATATAGGTATGACTTGGTTTTGCCATGACAAGTCAATATTGTCGTGAATTTCAAGTATATTGTTATTCGGCTGTGATACTGACGATAATTTTGATAAGAAATGTTTATTTACGGTAGCCTCATTACACCGTTCGTATTCTTCTTCCCATTTCTGTGTGGCTAATTTATCGAGTTTAATATATCGGGTGGTTTTGGGAATTTTGTCGAAGACGACTGGAATACCTTTGTCGCTAACTGCGTCTTTTCTTAACGGTCAGCTAGTTGGTTACCAATATTAAATGCGTGGACGTTCATCCACGAAAACTCAGTCGCCCATTAAGCATTTCTGAGGGTTTTTATTCTATTCGTGATTTCTTCAATAAGGTATTTCATATAGCTTGCTTTACTCAGAAAGCCAATACCAATTCTGCTCTCGGTGTATACTGCTATCTTGAGGCGTTTATTGCCCGCGATTTCTAAGGGGTTTATTAAATCCAGAACATTAAATTTGGCGAGTTGCTCCACCAAAAATTTAGGAATATTTACTCTTTGGACTAAATTTGTGACATGATATCAGTTCGCTGTTGTCGAAGATCAACTTCCTGGCTACCAGCCCACGCTCGCACTTGGTAACTTCTGTGTAGACCCGAACCGTTTATTCGTCGCATTCGTTTTTCTGGGATGTTGAAGAAGTCAGCAAGGAGCGGCCATTGGTTGACCACAACATATCAGTCAATCTTCTATGTGTTCGCCCTGT
>Ga0123352_10019812_pt1 | contig 10724 bp, 7 predicted proteins | sample TergutLab28metaG_FD_89700 | JGI IMG/M metagenome (GOLD analysis project Ga0123352, IMG submission 89700) | Labiotermes labralis P1 segment gut microbial communities from Petit-Saut dam, French Guiana - Lab288 P1 | ecosystem: Host-associated > Arthropoda: Insects > Digestive system > Gut ... | reverse complement strand
CCAACTTGATGTCACTTGCTTTATTATTTCATTATTTAATGCTCAACATGTTTCGGATGTTAATACATCCATCCTCAAGAGCTTGCGACTTATTTGTTGAGTTATTTCATGGGTTGTATTGCTCTGGTACGAGTTACGTTGTGGTTTGGCTGGGGTGGTGTATCCGGATGCAGGCTGAAGTACCACCCCAGCCAAACCAAAATGTAACACCAACACACCTCGAACCAGAGCAATACAACCCATGAAATAACTCAACAAATAAGTAGCAAACTCCTGAAGATGGATGTATTAACATTCGAAACATGTTGAGCATTAAATAATGAAATAATAAAGCAAGTGACATCAAGTTGGTCTCTCTTTATTCAACTATCAAGATGATGCACGGTCCAATAAATACAAAAAATACAAAAAAGGGAAATTTCATTCTGGAACCTGCCATGAAGGCCCAGATGGGGAGTAGAGGGATAGTTCTGCTTTAGCCTTAACCTCGGCACTGGGTGGGGGAAGGTGGTGAACGCCACGCCCCGCCGCTTTAGCCACGGAAATGATCCGACACCCATTGTACAGTGGCTGGATGGGCTCCAGGGCCAGTCTGGACTCATGCTGAAAATCTCGCACCCCCTCCCACCAGTAGGTTTCGAACCCCGCACTCTTGAGCCCGTAACGAGTCACTATACGGACTGAACTATCCAAGCCGACATTTAGTGCCTAGGTGGGAATGAAATTAGGAAAAGGAGGCCCGAAGATACGTACTTTCCGAGAAGTTAATAGAGAGCGACGAAACCGCGATGTTTGTCGGTAGAAATGACCTACTGTTCGAGATTCGTGCCCATCTACTACCGATTGAAACAGAAGTGCTAATTGTGTAAACCACTCAGTCTCACGGTTCAGAATTCCTTCCCTGACATAAACAGGGAATGTTACTGCTCCGTCAGTCCCTTATCAGATTGGTCACTTTGGTCTTCCTTCGAAAGGGAAATCGTCTCAAATGGCAAGCCGACAACTCGCATCCTGCGAGCTCTGAGGCGAATTGTGTGTCGAACTTCACAACAATTCGCGCTATAACGCTTCTCGAGTTGCTGCTGTTCAAAGACAAATTTACCCTCTAAGACAGTGGTCTTCAAGATCAAGAACAATGCAGTCTGTGCGTCTGGAATGTCGGTACGTGCCTACCAGATTGCACCAGTTACATTCCTTATTGCCAATTACCCTCGTCCAAAGTTTAGAACACACCCTCATGTTTGTACCGAGCATCAATGACATTAAAACACTTTATTATCCAACAGATGCACAAATATATAATTCGTAGATACAATTAGAATTATTATAAAATATTTAAAATATTTAAAATTGCTCCAACATATTTCGGATCACAAGGGATCCTTCATCAGAGAGTTCTATAGAGTGCCTGGCTAAAATTAGAGTAATGGTTCTATCTAGTCTGTTGATATGGACGTAGTCAATAATTCTAATTGTATCTAGGAATTATATATTTGTGCATCTGCTGGATGATAAAGTGTTTTAGGACACATAAACAAAACTATATTCTTTGGTTTCAGTTTATGTGTTAGGTTATTTTTTCGCTGTATATAAGCTTGCTGTGTGTGTTTGTGAGTGTGTGATGACTGTCTGAAATAAACTAACTGAGAGTTTTGTTTTAATATTCTCTTTCTCCACGAGCATTATTGTGGTTCTCTTCACACACATAAAGATTCATACTTCCGAGCTGCAGAAAGAGGTTATAAACGTTACCGGAATGTCAGAAACTTCCTTCCCATGACAGAGATCAGAGGCAAGCGACGTCAGCTGACTGTAGTGCACGTTCCTGTATTTTAGAGAACTAGTGAAATGCCCGCTGAAAATACAGACCGGATAATTTGACGGACTCTGACAGATAACTGCTCGTACGCATTACAGCCCTTGAGGGATATTTCGAAGAAGCTGTTTTACTAAATATGTATGAAGGGAACTTGAAGACATGTGGAAAGACAGTTTGATACGTTGAATGTGATAAATGTATTAATTAAATTCAGTTTGTTAAAGTACAGACGCAATGGCACGGGCTGAGTTGCGAAAACGCCAGTAGTGCGTAAATACACAAATACATTCTTACAAATGATGATGAAAATGATAATAATAGTAATAATAATAATAATAATAATAATAGAGATTTTTCTTCCGTCGGGAATATCGACAACAGAATGCCTAATAAATGCAAAGCAGCACCGACTGAAATATTGACGTATATTGCCACCGTTTCTGTTCATGTTTGTAAAATGATGGAGTGAGGCAGGCGCTTGCGAGCAAGGTAATTATCTGTAATGTACCATGCAAGGCGGAACTTCTTAATTATGTTCATCAGTGTCGGCTTACCAGAAATTCTGCTATGTACATTGGGTCCCTCCATCGTTTATATAAATTTCTAACGCGTTTAAAGAATATACCTGCCATTAACATTGTCCTATATTTGCATGTTACGTAATAATGTAGCAATTAACCATTTAAAGCCTAATGGTTACGTGACGCTCCAACAGGTTTAACGTTCAAGAATTGTACTTTCTGTTCACACTGTATTTATGTGTTTAGTATTTATCTGAGAACAAACAGCGACTTGTGCCACTTAACGCCATATACTAATTGGTTTTTATAACCGAGATGAAAAGTGTTTACAGCGCGGTACGGACTGGGTCTTTAAATAAAGCAGTCTGAGCTTCGTCTTTCAAGAGTTAATAAACAGATCCTGATGTAGTATTGTGTATGGATTTTATAAAATTTAAAAAACAATAAATTAAACTGTGATTTAATCTGTTACATATTTATTATTTTTTACATAAAACTTTTGCACGTGACATATTGTGAAATTTTTATTTTCCAGAAAAGTCGAAAGCACGTGATTTCGACAAGGTATTAGAAAGGATTTTATGCGCTGTGAAAATCTGATAGACACAAAATTATCCTGATAAAATAGAAAAGTTTAATCGGATTATTCTGGCGCATTGTTGTGACTGTGGACTCTAATCTGCAGGCAGTTCGAGTTTTCCTGTCGTACTGTTTGTCCTAAACATTCGCAGCCCAGGAGTAAGATTACGGAGCCTTACTGATCTTGAAATGCAGAATGTTACGAAGTCACATTGAAGTTAACATGTCTTATTGCAGTTTTTTAATGAGTAATTTCTATATGTGTTTAAGTGTTAGTTGTAAGTGGGACAGTGCGCGGAGCCACAGATGTTAGAGGCACTGCGCTACAAGCTGAAACTTGCGGTTTTGATACCGCTCGTGTCACTAGATTTTTTCATTGACATAATCCTTCAGGCCGCACTATGGCCTTGGGATCGACTCAACCTGTAAAGAAGTGAGTAGCAGGAATATTTCCTGGGGGTTAAATTTGACCGGTGCGTAGGGCTGACAATCTTACCACCTTCATGTACAGATTGTCTTGAAATCCGGGAACCTCAAACTACTGGAAGCCTCAGGGCCTGACAGAGGCCTGTAAAGGGATTAGTTGTAACTGGCAGACAGTAGAATTTGTAAGCAGAAAGAACGTTATGCTGTTGCCGACAGTTCGACCTGCAGGGGACGACACTTGATCACACAAGTCATGATCGCAGGACTGATCTGTCAGGAACCAAAGGGACAAGAATTAGGTCGGCCGATCACAACCCGCTTTACCAAACCTCTGTCTACTGCGTCGCAAGCGAGGTTTCCGGCCGACGGTCGAGATTCAGTCACGTGACAGTCTACTTTCGCTTTATGTCATTATATGCATAGGGAGTTATATAAAGAGGAGCTTTATTATTGGTGCTCACTGCGGATTATTGAAGTGATCAGATCAAAGAGAATGTGATGTGTGCGATATCCATCAAGCATGAGAGAGAAGTGAAGTGCGCTGAAAATATCAGCCTTTAAATCTGAAGGGAAGATATTGCTTACGAAATGTTGGCACCAAATGGAAAACAATAGTATTCCGCATTTCACACAAATGCGCTGTAATTTGGGGCTGAGCGGCTGAGAATATGCGACTAATGTCTCTTACGACCACGTATAGAGTTGTATCAGACAAGGACATCTTTTGAACATTTTAGGTATTTGACGTTCAGGTGACTGTGCATCGTTACGCATTCTTATAATAAAACCAACTAGGTCACTAATTTCTGAAATTTGTGTTTGGAATAAAACTCTACATGTTTCGGGCAGCTCCTCTGTCCATCATCAGGAGTTTTTCACTGCACACACAGCAATGGTATATGTCATACAGGTTCGCTGACAGCTTGCGAGCAGGATCAGGACGGAATGTCCTGATCCTGCTCGCTGTCCGAAACATGTAGAGTTTTGTTCCAAAAATAAATTTGAGAAATTAGTACATTTAGTTGGTTTTATTATAAGAATTTTAGGTATTATAATTTACGGGCCATCAAATTATTTACTCTGTTGTTTCATAATATTTTATACTCTCAGAATATGTGTGGACTGACACTGGATAGAGACACTTCGTTTTGTGTGCAATGTAAAGGTACAATATTAAGTACTTTATTTCGGCGAAACGCAGGTAATTATGCAGCGAAATGTATCTGTTATACTCAACGTATAAATAGTATATTATATGTACCCAAATACCGTCTCGTAAGACGCTACAAGTGATCAAATACGTCCTGTAATTTCAAACTGTTTTTGCGGATGTACTGTTTTAAGACAGTAGAGGGTTGGAGAACATGCAACACGCATTTAACTCTCGTAGGGTGCATTTATATAGAGTTGGCTGTGCGGTGGTACAAGCTGACAGTTACGGTTACGTTATCATGGAGATGCGACATTCAAACACCAGCATTAGTACAGTGTCAAACGCTTGTCACGCCACTAGCACGTGTTAATGACTTGAGAGAGTGCTGAATTTGGAACGTTAAGGGATATTAACACTCTTTATGCTACACGCGGATTACCCTGCTACCCTACTAAACAAATTTAAACTTAGTCAAAACTCGACTGATATTTCAGTCCGGCAGTGAACAGAACCACTGCCGCTCACATGTACTACATTAAATCGAATTGTTATAGCTTGCAAAAATTAAAAGTACGAAGTTCTTATTTCTCATGGCTATGATGGTACAGTTCGTGTCTAGCAAGTTGTGACATCATGTATTATTATAGGCAGCTACCGGCGTTACGGAGGAATGTGTGCCCTTTTCTACAGGACAGCAAACATAAACCAAGTATAGGAACGAATATTCCAGATAAAGGGAGGAGAGAAAATGGCCCGTGGCTGTGGGCGAACCAATGGGAACATTTCACAGATAGGTCAGTATTACACCGGACAAACTGTTAGAGAGAGAAACGGATAAGTACCGGAGGGAGGAGGGAAAGAGGATTATATATATAGATTAAAATTGAAGAAAGGCAAACAGTTTAATCTGTTAAACACTTTATTATCCAACTAATGTACAATATATAGTATGCAGATGCAATTAAAATTATAAAATATTTAAAAGTACTCCAGCATGTTTCGGATTACAGAGGATCCATCATCAGGGAGTCTTGTACAGTGCTTGGCTAAAAAGTACAAGAATGATTCCATCATGTCCGTTGACATGGACAAGGTCGGTGTTATGGCAGCATATTCTGACCCGATGTGCTTGTGTGTATTTCACTGTATATGAAGGCACTGCCTTCATATACAGAATATGCTGCCATAACACCGACATTGTCCATGTCAACGGACACGATAGAACCATTTTTGTAATTTTTAGCCAAGCACTGTACAATGCTCCCTGATGATGGATCCTCTGTGATCCGAAACATGTTGGAGCATTTTTAAATATTTAATAATTTTTATTGCATCTGCATATTAAATATTGTGCATTAGTTGGATAATAAAGTGTTTAATTATCATTGATGCATGGTGCAAACATGAAGAAAGTTGATTGTCCCTATGCAAACTATCAAGATTTAATAAGGCAGGGGTGTAGCTCCCCTTGTACGTAACCTCGAAACTATACGGAGGTCAATGGTCAACTTCACGCCGGGACCGATTTACCTCCCCCCCCCCCAAGGCATATTGCTTCTTTAGAGCCCGTTTGTATGCCTGGCGACAGAGGAAAACCTCTTACCCTGCCGCAGTCAAAAATTTGAAGCTAAAATTATAAAAACACATTTACCTAGGGACCGTATTCCACAAATAATCAGCATCAACAACATGGCTTAAAGCATCCACGCTTGTTCTGTTTGTATGGCTAAGTTTCAACCACATTTCAGGGCTTCACATCCAAGAAGATAGAAATCTTCTAACCCACTGGTTCCCAAAGTGTGCTGCGCGGATCTAAAGGGATCCGCGACCAGTTCGGAGGGGATTCGTGGGTACATTTCTGTAATAGATCCTTTGAACTCTGTTTATTTTGTAACTAAAGGAACAATGTCTTGTTAAAAATAAGGATGGGACTTCTTAAATTAGCGACTTGTTTATTTCTTTCGACCGTTACAGTATTTAATCAAGAAACCCCCTGTACACCCGAAGCGGAAGGAAATCATTTTGATTAACTTCAAAATTATGTAATGCATTGTTACTGTAATGTTACTGCAATGTAAGCGTAGCTAACTAAAATCAGTTCTGGGGAATATATTTTTTTTATATTTTCGATATCTCTCATCCGGACAGACTATCTTTACGTGAACAAGGATGTGTGGATCCGTGGTTGTTTTTTGAAACCAAAAGGGGTCCGCGAGGAAAAACGTTTGGGAAACGCCGTTGTAACCCATTAAAATGCGGAAAAATACAAACTTATCATGACTCTTATACTTGAGTTACACTATATGTGACTGGATGAAATAGATTTAGTGTTACCTTGGTAATTTTGTAGTGACTTGAACTTGATGTTAGTATGTGTCCGCAGTCTGAAAACCTTTGCTCAGTAACCAGAAGGTGCAGGTATTAGTCAATAACACAACAATTTATATTCTAAAGATGTTTAATAAAGGATGATAGTTATTACATGTTTCGGCCTATTCCGGCCATCGTCAGGTATTCATCCGAAAGTATGGTGGTAGTGCTTTATATGATTGATGTGGTTATGTCACGATGGTGAGGTCTTACTATAGGATTGATGTGGTTATGTCACGATACTTTCGGATGAATACCTGATGATGGCCGGAATAGGCCGAAACATGTAATAACTATCATCCTTTATTAAACATCTTTAGAATATAAATTGTTGTGTTATTGACTAATACCTGCACCTTTTGTTTATATACACACAACGAGGATGGCTAATTTTAGAACCTTTGCCCAGTATCGTCAACCTCGTTGTTCTAATGATACTGATTATTGGGATGGATTTTACTTAACCAGGGGCAAGTGCGCGGTTATTCGCCATAGTCTGTGGGTCGTGTTAAGTGAGTCGTCTCGTCTCCTGCTAGTAGTTCTCAGGCGGTGAACTAGGGAAGTCGTACAGAACACAGAGAGTGAGGTAATACCCTACGGCTAATGCATCGTGCAAATTGAAAAGCGCTGTGTTGTTTAGGTGCTCAATTTCTCGCAACCTCATAACGTTTCTGTAAATTCTGATTGATAGAATATCTGGTCATACGAAATTCCTAATGCCTTCATAAAATTTTATTTTTCGGCGACAGTTTTCCTTTTGTACACCTGTGTCAACTTACGGTACAGGTCCCACACTGACTTCTCTGATAAATATTGGGGCAGTAAATGTAGAATCGCCAAATGCTCTATTTAGCGCTATGTACTCGTATTTTAGCTTCTTGGCCTCTGGCTCTAATTTATGTGTACCAATATATTTAGTCTTAACGAAATTGGAATTTCTAATGACTACGTTGTTGTTGTTGTTGTTGTTGTTGTTGTTGTCGTCGTCGTCGTCGTCGTCGTCCTTCATGGTGGCTCTTACTATTAGTCGAATACCCTATGATGATGATGATTATTATTATAATTATTATCCTTGTTATCGCTTTTGTGCAGGGTATTACAATCATATACCTGAAACAAACCATGTTCCTAGGGTATATTGTGTTGCAGCTGTTCTGCATTTACAATTTGTGCTGCATGTATTGTTATCATTTCTCCCGCGAAATATGTCTGTACTTTCACATTAGCATATACTTACTACTACTACTATACTACCGCCTCCATTGCTATGTATTTCACCTTAGTGGTCATCCAACTCGTTTTATTCCTCGTGAAGTTTATATCCTGTTTCTTTTATTGACACTGAAATCATTTGACTTGCTGGCTCAGTCTAGCGCAGTATTTAATTTAGTGAATGCGAACGTTAGACTTGAAAAGTACTTTGAAGTGGCCTGCCATGAACTGTATTTTTTCCAGCACTTTACATGCAACGCCATACTTCACTTTGCAAGGCATATCTAAGTGTGTAAACTAAGTGCACAGCTGTGGACAGAAGGTTCTGCGTATGACTGTGCGGCCTCAGGAAGACAGGTGCCTTATGAATCCGCTTAGGCTGTATGATGTTTGCAGAATTTTATACAAGTCGATTATTACGTGTCTGGAAGAAATGAACGGTAAGGAACTACATACACGAGGAAGAACATACTCTTACAGTCTTGCAAGGATCGTCAGACCTGTCCGTGGTGATGAAATATCGAGTTACACGGAGGAATCAATGATGGCCTTTTTTTCGCCGACGGATTGTTGGCTCTTGTAAATCCTAGTAAATAAGAAATGTATTTGTATATAACTAACCAAATTTTCGTCTGTATTTACCACACTCACGTCCTATATTTTTATTTTTCTTTGCATTTCAGTCTTAATTCTCCTTTCTCGTTTTTTTTCCTCTGTTGTGTTTTCTTTGATTCTTTCTTCCGTTCATTATTCCTTCTTAATGTTCCCATATTGCTTTAATTATTTATTTTCTTCGTTCTAAACCAAAGTCGCTTTTGTGTATTCGGAGGTAAGACCTAGACCTCGCTGGACACGAGGTGGTCCTTTTCGTGATTGCTGCCTTCTATTCAGGCTGACAGTAAGTAGTAGTTCGAAACATATAACGACCACTTCCCTTACCTCCACGTTGTTTCCAATTAGTTTTGCACTTATTATGCGTTTGACGCTAAATTCATGATTTCTGACAAATTCTTCTAACAAGCAGACTGGCCCTGGGGCCCACACAGCCTCCTGTACCGAGGCATTTTCGGGTGTAGCATTGGCCAACCAACCCACCTCTAGGGCCGAGGTTAAAGAAAGAGTAGTGATATACAGTATGTTTCTATTCCATCTATGTGTCTTCATGGCAGGTTGTAGATTGAACTTTAGTTTAACACACATCGAGTATGTAAATACCTTCCTTTTCCCCTTCTTTGCTCTGATCGGTTGAAAGTATTTATTTCTACACTTGAGACTCAACTTAGAAACGGTCAGATGATGCTAAATTATTTTAAAAAGTGAGAATTATGTCATAATTTTATTATTGAGAGCAGCATTAATTTTTGTGTTCAACCTCTTTTTGGAGAAGTTCCTTTGTGATGGACAGAAATTTATTCTTGGTCTTCCCTTTTACTAAGAAAACGAGGAAAATTGGAAACAACAATATTATTTTGTTACTAATCTTATTTCACTGCTCATTTATTCCTTATCACGGCTCACGTGTAAACTACTTTCCTATTTATGGCTGCTGTTTTGAAGGCTCTACACAGGCGAATGTTAAAACTAAATCTTATAATTTACCTGCAATGTCCAAATTTGTTTACTTCCTTTCTTGCAAATTGTGGGCAAAACAATTAACACTGCAGGATATTGCATATACGCAACTTCAATTCGTGAAATGGAAATTAGTTGTTTCGCAAGTCCCTAAGGTCTAAATGAACTGAATTTAGTTCTGCCAAGAGCGAACACAACATCTGTTTTCCTCTTCACGATCTGAATATCATGTCGTAACGATGTAGTTCTGTCTAGCTTGGTTAGGCGGCGCAGCCAACATTTTCTCTTAAGATGCAAATACAGTCTTAACAGGTTACACAAACTTGTTTTATCCAGTATAGTAGATTTATGCACTTATCCATCCCAAATGACCATTACCCAGTACAGACGAAAACGGCCTTGAGGTTAGCAGTAGATTATTGACGGATGTTGTTAACTGATGATATCAAACACAACCCTCGGCTTGTGACTGACTGATAGATGGGGCCGAAGTCCCTCATGTCGTGCTGCTGTGTTTTATTTCGTCCATTTATAAACAGGTGTGCTGATAGCAATAACTGATAGCAACATGCTACCTGTATCTTCTAAGGGCGACTGAGGTTAAACTCTGAAGAATGAGGCACTGCTACTCTCAAAAGTTAATGCCAACGCAGAGGATTACCGTGGTAGCATACTCCAGAATAACGCAGTATGAATCTTCACGACAAGGAAATATTTTCTAATAATCTTACAATAAAACCAACCAGATGCACTAATTTCTCAAATTTATTTTTGGAATAAATCTGTACATGTTTCGGACAGTTTTTCTATTCATCATCAGGAGTTTTGTGCTGTACACACAGCGATCCCGCTCGCAAGCTGTCAGAAAAATCTGTATGACATATACCATTGCTGTGCGTACAGTTCAAAACTCCTGATGATGGACAGAGGAACTCTCCGAAACATGTACAGATTTTTTTTTCATTTTATTACCGTGCAATGTGATAACAATATTTATTAAGACCAACTAATTGCACATACTTGTCAAACCATTAAAATCACATTATCTGATTAAAATGGATTTAAAATATCT
>Ga0123352_10019811_pt1 | contig 10724 bp, 3 predicted proteins | sample TergutLab28metaG_FD_89700 | JGI IMG/M metagenome (GOLD analysis project Ga0123352, IMG submission 89700) | Labiotermes labralis P1 segment gut microbial communities from Petit-Saut dam, French Guiana - Lab288 P1 | ecosystem: Host-associated > Arthropoda: Insects > Digestive system > Gut ... | reverse complement strand
CGGATGGACCATCCGCACCGTACACACAACCTACACAGCGGCTGTCGAGACCACCACCCATCCAAAAACTCGGTGCAGAAAACCATATGCTGCAACTCAACATCTAATGCTCCTGATGATGGGCGTATGTACCCGAAACCTGTCGAGCTAAGAATACATTAATAAAATTACCTAGTTGCATCAAGTTGGCATTTCACTTTATTTCAGACAATCTCAACTCAACTGTCGGATCAGCAGAAACTTGCGCAGAAACCTGAAACCCCTCCAACCATTCATCACATCACGATCCCATTTTGTGCGCGCACGACTTCTTCTCTTTTACAATTACCGCGTTATTAAATGTCAGTAACAAAACGTGCAGTGATTAGTGTCTGAGCTTCGTCTTTTAAAGGCACCGAGTTCCAATCACATCACAAACGTGCCTCATGTTCGTGATTTTCCTTAGTTACTCCAGAAAAACGCTGTAATTTTACAACACAGCTAACCGTAACTGCGATATTTGAGGTCCTCGTGACAATAAAGGAAGAGTTTATGGACTTCCGGAATGTGACGCCGTGTACCTCTGCCTTTGGAACGCGAAATATCGTAACTTACCACCATCACGGTTTAATTAAGTTTCCTTTTAGATTTCATGGATATATCATCACTAATAATTAATAACACGATTAACAAACTAATTTTATCACTGCCAATACTCTTCGTCTGATTTTAGCACTTCCCTTTACCGGGCAAAGTCGATGAATCTGAACTGTAAAACCGGTAAGACATTTTCTACAGACCCTAATTGTAGGACGATCTGTACTGCAGTCATTTCACAAACACGAATTCTACAATTGCACCTGTCTCAACAGTTTCGTTATCTATCACAGTTTGTTGTTCAACATGGAATCACACTGAGATTTCAGACGGCGCAAAATGCTACTCACTTCATTCCCAACATACTCATCATCACAAAATTCCTATCACAGACATTGTGCATGTTAGTGATTCGTGACACCGACCTATCAATGTATTTGCACAACGAGCAATTTACGAAACTTCGATTGGAACCTTATAAAGTCGCAATCATATCGGTCAGAATTATTTAATTCCCTACTCATTAATTTCCTTGTCTATGCGTCAGTAGGGGCGAACCGCATCTACTGACTATTATTCAGAATTTTATAATTTTTATAATTTTATAAGCTTAGGATTATAAGTATATTTCATATTGCATGTGTGAACTAAAGGAACATTTACAACTTCCAATCCTAAAAATAATTAAATATATACTTTTTCTCTATGCATCGGCCCCAATGGAAGGTTTTTTATTTTACGTATTCAGTACGAAAAATGCATACATTCCAATGCCCATTCATAAATTGATAAACTAGTCAAGAAATTTGTTGCATTTATAAAATCCCGTAAGATAATCACGGAAACTTACTAACAGCTACTTCAACAAGGTCACAGCTAAATTATTTACATCATCGTAAGATTCACGTTTGTATGAGACTTCGAAGTAGGCACATCGTTTGGCATTTTCCACATAAATATTTTATACGTTGCTTTCTTCAGCCACGCCGCGCAATATATTCCTTATTTGATCTCCAGAAGAACATTTGGTGACAATCACTGACAAGTACAGCGCACAATTAATTCAATCATGGCTATTTCATTACTTTACGACCACAGTCATACGCATTTTATAGGAAATTCGCACCACTAAAACAATTTCAGACACGAATTGTCCGTCCGTTTTTTCTTGCATGTCTCATCTCCTTAATTACCAAACACATAAGATCTGGTTTTACAGTCCACGTGGAAACATGTACTTTATAAGAAGCCCAAACAAAAATCGTTTTTTAAAAGCAGCAAAATGGATGATGTGTGACTTACAGTAACGAAAATATTGCAAAAATCGAACTTTAAAATCTACAACTTTCGTTTTAACCTACCTATTACATTCAGAATATTTAAAACAATACAAGGAGAAATAATTTATAATTCTATGCGGTATGCAAAGTGGCAAATGAAGAACTTTCAAAACACGTCTATATCGTCGGTACAGGCCTGGACATTTTGGTTACTGCATCTGCAACCAATGTGAGTGACAGTGAATTCTAACCAACGCAAGAACTCAGCTTCCAAACATCAATTACGTCACATCTATAAATTATAATGCAATGTCTGCCACTTCAGCTGTATTATTCACAGTGATAAAGGAAAAGTAAATACACGCATTTATTTATAAAAATATACAAGTGTTTATTTACAACATAATTTTTCTTAGTAATTGATACAATGTACTATTTTGACATTATTTATTCCATGCTTTTTGATTGAATTAAACTGTTCATTCACGACACCAACAAATGCACCTTGGATACACACAGTTACGGTCTTACATCGCTCCTACATGTTTCGACGTCATTTACGCCATCCTCACAGCTCTACACCACGATTTGACACGTACTGAAATACAGTAGAGTACAAAAGTAATTCATATTACATCACAATATTCTTGCAGCTACGTAAACCGTGTGGGTTTCATAAACTGCGACTAAAGTAGCATTTTTAAAAACATAATATATTAAAGCAATAAAACCGTAACATTTTTAAGGCGTCTGCATTGGATGTTGTTAAAAAGTTCTATGTTGTTATGTTTTAGTTTTTTTGGTACAAAAACATCTACTTTGTCTTCTATCCCTTATGGATCGTGTCAGTGTGTGATGTGTAGTTAGTACTGTGTCAAAACATCTACAGTGAAAAGATACATACCTGATAGAAGATAAATTAGATGTTTTTGTACGACGAAAAAAAAGCAACACAGGAACACACAATTTGTTAACCAGATCTAGCGAAACTGCCCTAAGAAATACTCCTGTTTTATTGTTTTAATGTATTATATTGTTAAAATACAATTTTAATCGCAGTTTATGAAACCCACAGGGTTAAGTTAGCTGCAAGAATATTGTAATGTGAAATGAATTACGTTTGTAATTTATTGTATTTTAGTTAGTTTCAAATCTAGGTGTTGAGCTCCATGAGGATGACACAAATGAGACCGAAGGAGCGACACAAGAAGGTAACTGTATATATCAAAGGTGCATTTGTTGGTGTCGCGAAAGAAACGTTTTACACAATGTACATTCTTCACACACAAACACACAAACACACACACATAATATAAAAAGCTAAGGGTAAGAGTGGCATACATTTGATTTGCAATCTGCATGTTCTAATTGCAAGGATACAGTAACTCAGTCGGTAAAGCGAAGAGCTACAACCTCAACGGTCGTAACTACACTTCTATTATTATTCACGAGAATTCTCTGTACCATCACATCCTATCAATTATGAGTCAAATGGAGTTACCTGTTCCCCGAGGCTGAAGTTACCGGCACATACATTTAACCAGTCACATCATCTAGCACGAGGCATTAAGGTTAAGAATATATGGCGCTTTACCCCTACTCCCCCTTACACAACCCTACCTTCGCTGAATGTTTAGATAAGGGAGCACCTACCTTGGCGACAACTAAACCTGCTGCACTACAATGTCGACCACGCACGGTCTCTATCACAAAACGTAATGAAAGTCACGACGAATATGCAGTCAGGCCTACATGCACTTTCTGCGCCCATCTCGCCTTACTAACGTAACTAAAGTCATATAAGTCAAGGAAGTCAGTTTATGGTAACACCACTCAGCGCCGTCGAGTGTTAACTGAAATTACACACCCCAGGTTCGAATATATAGCCAGAGATCAGACATTCTAAAACTGTCAGCGGTTCACCTTTTTACCCCCAAGCAAATGCTGAAATAGTACCCTCAAATAGACTGCTTATTTCCGCTTGAATCAAAGTAATGGGTCTTCTACAAACTTATGACATTTATCCAACGGGTTAATACATCCCCAGATTTATACCTATCTTAAAAAAAAACTCCCACGATTCCTTCCAAGGTATGAGTTATCCATCACTGAAAATCATACAAATATTTGTCGCGCCATACAACCTATGGCCTTCATGCTACCCCACTGTATAAACTATGGCTCAATTATCAGGTATCGGTAAAGTAACCGAAGGACGAAAGGGGAGTACACCCCCTTTTTCTCAGATTATTCAGTTCCAGCAATCATTTCCTCTGGAGTCTTCATTCCAAACACTTAAGCCTCCACAGAGGTTCAGTCTGTGACAGGTTCACCCCCCCCCCCAACTGGATAGATTATGATGAGTGATATGTTACAATTAGCATTGTAAAATAATGGTCATAATTTTGTGAGTACGACAGATCAGAATGAAACATGCTTATATGCCGCTCTTACACTCTGTCGCTTAAGTCGCTGAGTATAAGTAAGTAAGTAGGTAAGTAAGTAAATAAGTAAGTGAGTAAGTAAGTAAGACGGCTGTTTGCACTATAAATTACATACAAAAGTAGTTCTATCGAATATGTTGGCACACAGCAATAAAAGTACAAAAATATTACGATATCTTGACTTGATACAGTCTTGTTGGTATTTCTGTTGAAATGCATGGATGGTCACGGCAGCATCTCCTTAGTAACTTATCGTCTAATAATATATCACATCCTTTGGGACGGAACAGGGCACGCGCTGCGGAGAAAACAAAAGAGGAAATGAAGGAAAACAAGGCATGAATTATATTCCTCCCGGAACACTAGGGAATGGTCAGAAACCTATACTGTTTCCTGTCACAAATACTGAAGACCAAAGCAAGATACAAACAACTGTTTGCTTTGTTTATGGTTGTTAGATCCCAGGCTTTGCCAGAGATACAGAATGGCTATCGTAGGAGCCAACCCACAGCGCTGATATAAGAAAAATATGAGTCCTTAACACTTTCATTATCTGGCACCACGGAGCAGGGTCATTGTGTACAAGTTGATAGTTACTCAGCATTTACATTTCTCGTTATTAGGAAAACAGAGACTCCATACATGTATCTTTTGCCACATACCCCGAGACAGATGAATCCAGTGCCCATTTTTACACCGCAGTTTCTCCAGGACTAGTTCTAATCGTGCCCAAATTTAGCCTTAGGTCTCCCACCCTACATCTTGAGATTTCCTGACTGAAACTTGCTAAGAGTTTCTAATTCCCACGTGCGTGCTGCATATCGTGACCACCTCATTCTCCCTGATTTATTCATCCCAACATCCACTTACCCAGTACAAATTACGTAGCTCTTCTTTATAACAAATTATACATCGTCATGTTCCTTTCTCTTTCGCAGACAAGCACACTGTCCTCAACAATTTCACTTCACACCACGTACGAAATATTTTACCCCTTTTCACCGCGAACGTTCTCCAGAGAACACAACGCGTCGTCAAACAAGCACAGTAACATCAAGACGCATCCTGTCTATAGCCAGACAGAACTTTGCTCCTCGTATAGCTCTAGGGTAACTTCGTAGACAGATTTTTCCTTCAGAAGCACTAAAGTGAAAACTGAACACGATATTCGCACAGAAGCTTCAAATATAACTTCGAATCCCAAAGTTAGTACAAACAGGCGGAATTTAAGCGTATCACAAGAAAGAAAACTGACACCAAGCCAGTTCATCACTTGTAAAAAAAAAAAGTACAATAAGATATATTTACAACGAAAAGTAAGTTAAATGGAAATCTGTAGCTATCTCAGGCCCGTAACCAGAGGCGCACATATCCCGAGCAACTAAATCTTGTAAGGTGAAGCCTAAAATTTGCGGGTCCTTAGTCTGTAACTCGCCTCATGCCACAGATTTAGCGCCTACAATTTTCAGGTGAAAATGCTGGAAAATGTGTGAAACCCTGGTCAGAACATACAGAACCAAGACAAGTGTAAAGTTATATAGATAATGCAAAATTTGTATATAACACTCAAAGGAACAATAATGTGATGGGGGGAAAATCTGCTTCGATATTTACAACATTAAATATGATAATCGCCAAAATTTGGGCACAGCTACATAAATAAGGAAGGCGAACTAAAAACGCCGACGCTCAGTCTTTAGCAACAGCGTGGTGCAGCACGGATTTATGATTTCGAAATTGAATCCTACACCTAACTACTGTGAAGTGTGCGTTTTATTTAGAAGTACCTGGTCATATCGGCGTTAAACACAAACTGTCAGAAATGGGGAAAAGGGTCTTTCGGTTGGGGGGGGGGGGATTCCGTTAGAGGCGCATTTTATTTTACTTCGTTCCATATACACTCAACATCAATGGAGGCATAAAAGTGGCCGGTTTGGGGGGGGGGGGGACAAATTACCTTCGTTCTTTTCCCGTAAAAGACAAAAATTTCCCTTTTCACCTTCACGGTCCTGACCGACAGCAGGACCCACCGAACCTAAAGAAAACTGTTTACTGAGAGTCATTTTCTTGCGGCTAAAAATCTGGAATAGTAAAGCATCTGTATGTCTAGTGCCAAGGTCAAGAATATGTGGGGCTTTTCCTCCATTCGCAATATTGTTTCATGCTGATCGTTACTAGACACAATCCGTACAGAATATAAAAATGTTGTCAAAACAGTAGAAGTGCAAACTTTTGTGCAACACAGGCCTATTGAAAAGGAAACAAAAACGTATTAGCTATTTGGCATGTAGCGTAAACAGCCTACGATCCACGAGCGTAATAAAATAGATGGGCGGTGGAACGGGGTGTTTAGAGAGAGGGAGGTCGAAATATGAGCAGGACAGTCCAAATTACATTTCATAATGTTGGGCATATATAGAAATGAAACTTTTTTTTATAAAGAAGTGATTTCCATGAACTTGGAGAGATGCTACAGAAAAATATGAGAGTTCAAGACGCAGTGAGAAGTGATTTGCGGTTTAAAAAATTAATATAAGGGTAAGCCTAGAAGGGAGGCGTAATAAATAACAGATTTCTTATGTCCAGAACTAAAGAGAGGCGGACACAGGTCTTCACGGGTCTGTCACAGGCAGATCGGTACAACATGATATCATTTCTTACTTCCTACAGTTTCCACCGGTCACCAATAATTGTGATCAGACAGGTAGTTTCTGAAGTTTGCGATAGATCGAACATATGTCAGATATGTTGTATCCGAATTAAGATATTAAGAACATTCTGCAAAATAGCTACACAAGCCTCACATGGGAAGAAAGACGCCGAATAAGAAAATATAAAGTCCCTAACTGGGTACATCTCGGATAAGAGATTGAATCGTTGAAGTTGTTTATAGCACAGTGGTAATTATAGAACTGTCGCCTACTTTACCTTCTGTAGTCGAACACCACTAAATATAAAAATGAGTACGAGTGATCTACTGCACTCGGGAGCTACATGTAAAAATTTTACTGGGAAAGTGGATGAATCTATTTCGAAGTATCCTCTGTTCAGAGTACCTCGCCAGAGACAGAAGCTGTCAGATATCTGCATCGTGTAAGTATGTATGTATGTATGTATGTATGTATGTATGTACGTATGTATGTATGTCTGCACGCCGACATACACTGAATTAACCCGGATACCTGATTGCTGCACTCAAGCCAAATTAATCTGACACTGCAGTGTGCTCCATCACAATTCGATATGCCTGGTTGCACTTATACTTTAGGGAATAAGAAGAGTACCTGAAGCAGATAACCAAAAACATTTCATTGAAGTCAAAGCTTTATTTCTGCGTATCTGTTTTTTTTTTAATTTGCCTCGTACGTTGTCCAACCCTGCTCCATGGGCTGTAAATTTAAAATCAGACTATGCCACTCATTATGAGGACGGAACAAACCATGGTTTTGTGGGGGAAAAAAAGTGGCACTCCTGTTCAATTAGGATACTGAATTCAGTCCCAAGACAACGTTAGCAGCCTTCAAAGACAATGGTCTTCCACACTTCTACACCTCAACACACCAGTGTTTCAACCACAAAACTAGTGTCTGTCATGCTGTGATCGTAAAAAAATCCTGCCATTATATTTGTGCGCTTCAATGACTTTGGCATAATGACTTTTCAACATACGTGCTTGTCTGAACTCCTGAATAGAACGTCCGACAGTTGGCAGGTAACCAAGTAAATTTTATGATCAAATACAGTATTAAAATGAGTCCAAATTAAAGCTTTTATCAATAAATAAGGAATCACAAAATGTCTTCCCATATTGTAAACAACAGCTTTTAGATAACTGCTATTTCAATAAAGTATTTGATCAAAATCTGGAAGGTACTAAATATGTTATGATCAAGAGACAGTGACAGTATTTCATGTGGCTGAGCTTGGAGTAGTCGTGCCCAGATTTATAGGAATACTTGAAGTGGCCTGAACAGCTGCTGTCAAATTACCATACACATAATTAGAATGAGGATCACTGAAGGCCACAATGCTTCCAAACTGTTCAGTGTGTTCCTCAACATTTGAGACCCGTGATTCATTATCTACTGACGCAGTACTGTCACCACCTGTTGAATTTGACGGAGTTTCTGTAAAGAGTGTAGACTGGTTGTAAGTGTTCGGTCTGAAATATAAAGCTATTTTATTATCCTTCAAAGGAAAAGGTAGTGAACGAGGGGAATCTCGCCTTTCCGGGTCTTGCGTAGAATTTACTATCGAGTTCAACTCTAATTCGGTGTCCGAAGGGGGAGTGACCGATACTTCTTTGGTCGCAGATCCTTCTCCTTCCAGTTCTGGTGGGGAATGGTACTGAACAAGAGACCCTGATGACGCATGATGAAGGTCATTGGATGAACCGTACTGTGACGTCTGTTGAGAAGACTGTTGTTCTATGGCGGCCAAAATATCCTGAAGAAGTCCATTTGAGAGTACTTCCTCGTGTGGAATGTCTCCAGCCGAACCTGTACCTCCAACACCACTCGCTGGCTGTATCTGAAGCGTGTATCTACCTTGAGAACCTTGGACTGAAATATCACGAACTCCATTTTGAGTTCTCAGCTCTTCGTGGCCTATAGCAGAGGCCTGTGAAGATACAGCGTTTTGTTGTGACTGAAATATTGTATCCAGATCTAAAGGCAAACCATTACTGGTCAGAGCTTCCGCAACAGCATTTCCGACTGTTGCTTTAGACCCCGTGCTTATCCCGCCATTGTTATCAGACGATGTCTCGTCATTAGTTGAAGTCTGCAGAGCCGTCTGGTCAGGGGAACCGTATACAATTGGGGGCGCTGGCGGAACACCGTACAAGTTAGAAGGTGCTGATGGCTGGTAAATGCCATTTGGTGCACTGTAAGACTGGGAAGGCGCTGAAGGATTATTAGAGATTTCTCCACTGATGCTCGAGCGAAACGAGGAGCTGTACGCTGAAGGTGAAGGTGACTGAGAACCAAAACCACTTGATGGAACAAAACTTGTCGCTCCACAATTGTGGCCGTGTGATGAATGAGAATTCGGAGCTCCATATGTGTCAAGAGGCACCCTTCCAAACAAAGCTACTGTCTGCGAACCACCAGACGAATAACTTGAGAAACCGCCTGGGGCAGGAGGTGGGGCTAGACCGAGATGAGAAGAGGAACTGGGCCCGAAGGAAATGGGTGCGGCAGCTTGTGGGGACCCATATATAATGGGAGGTGAGCCTGAATCACCGTGAGCGTTTGCTGGATCCGGAACAGGAGGAGGCAAATATGTTGGGCCTTTTGGACGACTGACACCAAAAGCGTTGTGATTGGCTACAGTTTCCCCGATCGATGAGATCAGTCCCACCGGCACAGGATCTCGGAACTTCACAGGCTCTTTGGGCATAATTTGAGTGTGGGTGGCAGAAATTCCTGGAACGTTGAGTTCGAAACTTTGGCTTTTGGTTATTACTACTCCCGCGCCAGAAGGTGGAGGAGCACCGTATTCGTTGCTTGGTGATGGGGCAGAAGGGGCAATTGGTGGGGCTCCGTATTGTCCACTCGGTTGACCTGGAAGTATATGCTCGCCACTCTGTGTGGGAAGTGGTGCTCCATATTGGTTACTTGGCTGGTGAGCTGATCCACCGCTAGGTGCCACGTAACTGCTGTCTGGAGGAGGTGGAGGACCAAGACCTCCCACCGGAGGTGCTCCATAATCTCCAGATGGTATCGGTGGATGTCCCACAGATCCCCCGCCTTGTGGAACACCATACGAAGTACTTGGAGGAAGTGACGGTCCTCCGGCGTTTGGTGGTCCATAAGAATCACTAGGTGCACCATAAGAGATGCTCGGTGGCCGTGGTTGCCTTCCAAGTGGTGGCGGTGGTCCATACTCGTCACTAGGTGGTCTTCCAGCAGGAGCAGAATATGAGTTACTTGGTTGTGGTGGGGGTCCGTATTCGTCGCTTGGTGGGGGGCCGTAGGAATCACTTGGAGGAAGGGGCGGAGGACCGTATTCCTCACGTGGGGGACCGGATGCAGCGCTTCCACTAGGTGGTGGACCGTAAGAGTCACTTGGATGCTTGGATACCAGACCAGGTATTGGTTGCCATCCGTCGTACTTGATTTCTGGCGGCGTTGGTGGTGCCCCGACTCCTGGCGGCGGCCCATATGAACCACTGGGAGTATGTGGTGCACCATACGAAGACGAGGGTGGTAGAGGTGGTGGGCCATAAGACGTAGAAGGTGACTTAGGAGGTCCATAAACAGGTTTCGGTTTGGGTGGTGGAGCATAGACAGGTTTGGGTGGCGGCCCGTAGACAGGTTTAGGTGGCGGGCCATACACAGATTTGGGTGGAGAGCCGTAGACAGGTTTGGGTGGTGGACCGTAGACCGGTCTCGGCAGGAGCCCATACACAGAACCCCGCGGG
>Ga0123352_10019809_pt1 | contig 10725 bp, 5 predicted proteins | sample TergutLab28metaG_FD_89700 | JGI IMG/M metagenome (GOLD analysis project Ga0123352, IMG submission 89700) | Labiotermes labralis P1 segment gut microbial communities from Petit-Saut dam, French Guiana - Lab288 P1 | ecosystem: Host-associated > Arthropoda: Insects > Digestive system > Gut ... | reverse complement strand
TATGGCATCTCATTATTTTATGGCATCTCATTATTTTATGGCATCTCATTATTTTATGGCATCTCATTATTTTATGGCATCTCATTATTTTATGGCATCTCATTATTTTATGGCATCTCATTACTCACGTAGAATCCGCACTTAAATAATGCGTTGCCCTTAAAATGCTATAATAATAATAAATAATAATAATAATAATATCCTCAAGTATAATATTATAATTGTATGCAGTAATAGGCTTTGTGAATTATGCTCGCAGCTCACGTTGTCTTTGTGTTTCGTCCGTGCATGGCAAAGCATCTGGTGCAGTTGTGGTGCCCAATTTTGACACCCGACACAGAAATATTTAAAGCCGCGTTTCCCACACCGCTTTTCTTAGACGCGTTCGCGAAAAGCGCCGATTAGCGTCATCATATCTGTCTGACTGTTCGTCTAACCCCATGTATCAGCACGGCTCCCACAAGACAGATTTCAATAAAATTTGGTATTGCGGAATTTTATGAAAACCTGTCGGTAAAATCCAAATTTGGTTAAAAATAAGTACCGATTTTTTCACGACTATTTTTAGGCTTGGAGAACTGCGGTAGCACAGTGGTTAAGGTCGGAAGGTCGCTGGTTCGATCCCAGCTGGTGTTAGTGGATTTTTCATTGACATAATCCTTCCGATCGCACTATGGCCCTGGAGTCGACTCAGCCTCTAACAGAAATGAGTACCAGGAGTATTTCCTAGGGGTAAAGGCGGCCGGTGCGTAAGGCTGCAACCTACCACCATCCTGTGCCATTGTCACGAAATCTGGTAACCTTAACTTCCTGGAACCCTCTGGGCACTTCGGACCTGTAACGGGACTGCTTTACTTTTACATTTTGTGCATCACTCAGCATTATTACAATGTTGCTAGTGACATGTAGCTCAACAATACACACGCAAGGCTTTGTAGGGTTTCCGTAACAACAATGGGTACACGAACATGCCACAGTATCGGGTTACATTTACGGTCCCGGTCTTGCTGTCCCCTTCGTGGGTTAGATTGGATCACGCGTACTTTTCGTGTCATAATGTCCTCTGTGGAGGTGACATGGATCAGGGTTCACGTGGCAGCTTGGGAGCGAGGGTGGGAGGTGGTTGATTACAGGATACACAACAATTCCTACACAGTATCAGGAAATAATAGGGTGACTCTAAATTTATTCAATTATTTGTGGCGTATTTAGATATGTTACTAAAAACTGAGGGGACCGCGGTGATACAGTGGTTAAGTTGCTGTGCTACAAATCGGAAGGTCGCTGGTTCGATCCCAGCTGGTGTCATTGGAATTTTTCATTGACATAAAATCCTTCCGATCGCACTATGGCCCTGGGGTCGACTCGACCTCTAACAGAAATGAGTACCAGGAGCATTTCCTGGGGGTAAAGGCGGCCGGTGCGTAAGGCTGACAAACTTACCACCATCGTCATGCCGCTGTCATGAAATCTGGGGACCTTAACTTCCTCGACCCCTCTGGGCCACTCCAGGCCTGTAATGGGACTGCTTTACCTTTACTTAAACTGAACTTCAGATGACTGGACGTTTGTACGTAACAAGCAGGAATGGATGTGGAAGAAGCGCTGTATCGCATAGTTGTAGGTAATATTGCTTCCAACCAATCACTTATATTCAGAATTCGTGAACATTATGACTTATAAAGGACTGTCTACATAGAACATAGAATTGAACCGGGGGTCATTCTCTCTTCAGAACCAAGTTACTGCATCAGTATTTGAACAGACGTACATCAGCGGACCAGGAAACATATTTCAGTTTTGTGCAGTTTTCAGATAATCCACCTCTTCTCCGATTTAGATTTTCTGTGTTACCGTCAAACTTCGACAAAACTCATGTTGCAGCTGTGCTACAAATAAAGAAGGTTACAAAATGTAGTAATACAACAAAGTACAATCTTGATATTAAACACCCGTTTGGTGTAGCAATCGTAAATGTGTGTTTGCAGTCAGTAGTATGTCATACACCAGTAGATTTGTTTTTGTGTGACAGACAAATAAATAAATAAAAACATACTTTTGGACAGTAGTAGTAGTAGTGTGTCTTGCTGGGGAAACCGGGGGTAAAGAGACCAATGGGGAGATATAGGCGTAGATAGGTGGATAATAGATGGGTGAATAATATTAGGATGGATCTCCAGGAGGTGGGATGTGGGTATATGGACTGGATTGGGCTGGCTCAGGATAGAGATAGGTGGCGGACGCTTGTGAGTGCGGTAATGAACCTTCGGGTTCCATGAAATGCGAGGAATTTCTTGACTAGCTGCAAACCAGTTAGCTTCTCAAGAAGGAAACTGCACCATGGAGTAAGTAAGTAAGGAAGTAGTAATAGTAGTAGCAGCAGCAGCAGCACCAAAAAAGTTAAAGTTGGCTCCGTCGACAACATGAAGACGTATGGGGGGAACAGCTTCATATCTCCACTCATTATTAACTTCGGCGCTAGAGGAGGTGAGTAGTCAACTTCATGCCCCGACCGATGTGCCTCCTGGCAAAGAGAAGCCGGCACATACCCACTAAATAAGAAGCTGGGTGGGGCCCGGCGAATATCTGGACTTTTGAGGAGAGAAAAATCTCTTGTCGTTTCCGTGATTCGAACCCCGCATCCGCCCGTAGCTTAGTTACTAGGCCACTGCGCTATCCAAGTTCCATTTCCAGCCCCAGCGTCCGTAGTAGTAGTACTAGTAGTAGTAGTAATAGTAGTAGCAGCAGCAACAACAGCAGTAGTGGTAATGGGTTTAAACGTGCATCGGTGGAAGAGGCTGTTCTCACCAGATCAACCATTTAGACCACACACAGTATGTAGAAAAGTTTCAACAGGTGTTAAAGGTAAAGGTACAGTTCACCCTAGAAGAGGCACGAAGGCCCAGAGAGGGAGTAGAGGTATAGCTCTACTCTTTCTTTAACCTCGGCGCTAGATGGGGTGGGTGGTCAACGCCACGCCTCGGCCGCTTTACCCCCGGGAAAGACCCGGAACCCGTTGTTTAGGAGGATGGGTGGGCTTCGGAGTCGGACTGGACAGGTGCGGAAAATCTCGCCCCCACCGATCTCGATCCCCGGACCTTTCACCCCGTAGCGAATCGCTATAAAACAGGTGGTAAGCTTGTAATCTAATAGACAGAAGACAAAAAGATGAAACATGAGAACCAGCTTTTAACAGTGCTAAACCTGCTTAGAAAGTCAGGGTCATCTCACAACATTTCACTGACTGTGCGAATCCTCACTACGAGCGCTAAGACAGGGTTCCTCCGTGAGTGCACCACTGTTTTCTCCCCTTCCGCAAATTGTTGCACTGGGGATGATACCAACTTCTTGGCCATTTTTAAAATTAGACTGAGAAAAGCTGGTCCTGAAATCAAAGTTTAAAACAAAATATAAAATTTGCTTCGTAAGGAGGCGTCCCTAGCAGCAGCATCAGCTGACGCCCTGGGTACTGAGTAGACGGATATCCTTGTTGAATGTTGGACACGCCTGAATATAAGCTTAATTAAATCCAAGCTCAGACGACATGAAGAAGCGAGGGCGTCGGGGAAATAAACCTCGTCGCTGCCGAGGATGAATCGGATTAAGGGACATAAGAATAATAAGTCTTCTACGGGAAGCGAACCATAAAATAGAGAGGATATGACTTGAGTTGCAGTGAGAAAGGAACTGACTTTCGGATGAAGGGTTGTTAACCTAGTTTCATAATAAGTTTTACAAACAAGTACCTCAAATTCAGGACTTCATTTAAGAGATGAATGAATTTTCTAACGCAGAGAATTTCGCTGTCACGCTGTGTGGGATTCGGACAGCCTAATTTGACAGAATGACATCTCCTGAAGCGTAGCCTTCATTTCGGAACACAGTTCAAGTAGCAGCACACAAAGGTCAAAAGTGTGCTTTAATGAATGATGGTTAGTCAGCACATCAGCGTAAGTCTTGGTGCTGATTTTACGAAATATCGGCTTCTGGTCTAAATGCGGGTTGCGCTGGTTTGGTAGCTTATATAACGACATCAGTATCTGGGTTTATCAAATATCCAATATTTCTTAACGGGAGTGAAACTGGCAGGACCGAGGTCTTCGCATTATACAGGGTTATTCAAAATGATTGTCGGGGTACAATTGTCCAGCGGTAATTCCGCACCAAATTCGGGAAACAACCACCATCTGACAATTCCATTCGAAGGCGGTATGCACAGTTTCAAGAGACAGGGTGCGTGTGTATTCCGGAACTGAAGGTACGAATCAGAACCGCCATTGAAACCATCACCGCTGACATGCTACAAACAGTTTGAAACTCGATTATCGTGTTGATGTTTTAGAATCACAAAGGGTGCACATATAGAGCACCTGTGAAGAATGTAACAAAAACTTGGAGTGTTGTTCTATTAAATAAAAAAAACATGTACTCCTATGTCAAGTGTATTGTGTGTGACAAGTTGTTAAAACCCCGACAATCATTTTGAATAACCCTGTACATACGAGGCGCAATTGTCAAATATTCCAGTTGCAACAATAATGTCACACGGTCTGCACTTGGTTACCGGTACACAGATGGAATATTATTGTTTTAGCAACTAGATTGAGGCCCACAACAACATAGCGTTTTGGAGATCTTTATCTACTTGTTTACTGCTTAATTTTAATTGTTGTAATTGTAAATAGGGATTTCTTTATACATTATTTTATATTCCACTGTAAACGAAATGGGATCCCATTGAGTACTACCTTTCTGTACCTTAAACAAAATGTTCTTTATTGGCCTGATGATGACCGTTTGAGGTCGAAACATGTAGCCATAGTGTAACCTATTGCATACATTATATTACTATATTGATGTTGTTGTGTACTGACGGTATATAGTATATTATACAATTGTTATTGCACAACGGGATGGCTTCTGTTAAATTCTTTGCAGTTCGCTCGCATATATACCTATTTCAACAAACAAGACTGCTATACACGATTTAGTTCAATTTCCATCCGCGTTTCCAACATTAGAAAAAAACTTCCTCCAAGCCTTATGAACAAAATATCCTTTTGAATATTGTAAGACAATCATTTTGTTCTTTTGCATTTTTCTATCAACTTCATCTACTCTCTCTGTTGTCTTGAATTCTGTTCTCGTATCTTCTTAATATTCATTTACTCATTCATCTAGTTCATTTACATCCTCCCAAAATTTAATGAAGCATTTCACCATTTCCCCTTACCGGCATAAAACTATAAAACTATAAAACTATAAAACTATAAAATCCCAAAACACGTTTCCACATCTCACATTACATATTAAAGTCGAATTACAGGGCAGTAGTAGTCAATGAACTGAAAGGGATGTGAAAGGAGGCGTTCATGACTTCATTGAATGTATGGCTCTGTAGTTTGTAAGGAGGGAGCGATTAACCACTGTCAGGTTATTCGGGTACATGCTGATTTTCGAAACGTGTATTTTCCGAATACAAACCAGAAACGTTATTATTGGAGCTAATTGCGGGGCTCCATAGTGCAGAATCTTCGCCGAGACAGGTGATAGTTAAGTCAGGTATTCTGTCCTATTATTGTCAGCTGAATGTTCATTCACGACAATCATCAGAAAAACGGCCATTGAACGGTTCTCATTCTGAAATTCTCTACTTCAGATTATCATAGAATATTTTGTCCGATCCATTTTCATATTCCTATAGTAAAACCAACCAGATGCACCAATGTATCAAATTTATTTATTTTAGAATGACACTCTACATGTTTCGGACGGTCTTTCCGTCCATCAGAATTTCAAGACTACATACAGCAACAGGCATTTGTAAAAACAGATACTGCTGTTTGCTTGCTAGCAAGCAGACAGCAATATCTGTCTGACGTATGCCTGTTGCTGTATGTACAGTCTTGGACTCCTGATGATGGACGGAAAGACCGTCCGAAACACGTAGAATGTCACTCCAAAATAAAATAAATTTGGTACATTGGTGCATCTGGTTGGTTTTACTATAGGAATAATATTACGATGCACGGCCCTATGGACGCCAAATCCACTTTCATGTTACATTCCTATGATCATCCGATCTGGTTATTGTTTAATTAATTCTCATTTCATATCCGTACGCACTTCCGCAAACTTGTGGAAAGCCAATTAAAATCGTTCCACTTCGACTCGTTCTCCTGTCTGTACGCATGCAGCAACTCGAGAATCCGTCAAAGGATTTTCATGAAATTTCGTTTTGGACAGTTCTCTTATAATTTGTCAAATTTCGGTACGATTTACATTGCGAAAAATGACGGTTCGCTCAACGTAGAGACGTACAGTGCTGTCGTTATTTGTGTATGCGTTCCTTGCATGGATCGCGCGCGTAAATTAAGTTTAGTTATCCCAGACGCACTCAGAGAACTGGGCACTGTGAGTGATAATATTCTATGTCGTGGATATTGATTTTCTGGAGGGGTTAGTGCTAAACATTATAAGACTTTTTTGACTCCGTGTAGAGATACGAGCGCATTACTCTAATTTTTTACATGCATAATAAAATTTATTTATTTTTTTTTTTACGTATATGCGTTTTGAAATTTTTATAATCACTGTATTTATCGGAACTAAAATATTTTGGACAAAATATGTCGCGAAAAAACTGTGTTCATGTTTTAAACTCATTACACGATTTTATTTAACCTTACCGTTTCTCGAGATAATCAATTATAATTAAGTGGGTATTTCATATCTGTTGCAAGATATTAAAATAAAGAGTTTTTTTTTCGAAATACTGGCGAACGTGAAGCCCTGGTTTATCTAAGCTGTATAGCTCGTTATACAGGGGTGCTGATAAGTCCTTAGCCCGGCCAGGAAGGAAACAGGATAATGTTTCTGTCAGAATGGCGTGAATTTCCTTCGGCGCCTTGCCTTGCAAGGAAAAAAAAAACTTGATGACAGCTCGCGTCGCGGCGTTGTTGAGATCGCGCGCGTCCCTGACATGCTTGCGAGGTTGTTTCCTTCCTGGTCGGGCTAAAGACTCATCAGCACCCCGGTATTAGCCCCACCGGTTTTCATTAAAAAGGGGAAAATCTAATCGAAATTTATTTTCTGTGTGTTTGGTTAAGACGACAATATGGCGCATTTTACGAAATAACATTAAAATTTAATATTCACGACCCGAAAATCTAGATTAAGTAAGAAAGGGAAAGAACTAGAATTTTTAAACGGCCCCTAGCTTGTCATTGTGTCATTTTACTTTCAACCTGTATGTACAATGGAACATTAAAGGCTCTCTTTACAAGCTATGGGCTCCATACTTTCTGGAATCTAAATCTATTCAAATAGTTTGCACTTATAAACGTTCCCTGTTACTCAGGCACAATCATTCGACACCACTAATTGGCAGCCTTACCATCACTTATTTATTAGCACATTAGCTACATGTTTCGGCTATGTTAAGCTATCCTTAGGCTCTGTACAGTATACAAGATCACAAATCACAACAGGATGAAACATGTCATGTACAGTACAAACATTCAGTTTTTTTTTCCAACTCGAAACTTCGTGCCTGAGTAACCCCACGAGTTTCTAAAACGTTGAATGTTATGTGAATTGTGCAAGCCACTGCGCTGACGTAAAGTTTTTTTTTTAACACTCTGAAATGGCCGACCGCCTGTTGACATGTAACTCTTGCCCGAATTGGCAGATGATTTTATTCGTGCACTTCATGTTACAGTACATTGCGCGGTTGACAGAACGTCGTTTAACTGCTGTACGCGTGTATGCACTCATGACACAAACAGAAGGACGAGCACTGCCCAGGCGATTCGACTCTTCAAAGTGTAATATTCATTACATGTACGAATGCTATCTGCTTGACCATTACAAATCTTTTAAGTTTCCTTGCGCAGCGCATTACGTGTGTTGCATAATTTGCGTCACGGACTATCCAGATGTTCACGTAAACAGTCTTAGAGATTGGTTTATGTAATTGAGACGCAGTGTGTTCTCTGTAAGCTTTGAATTTCATTTCCAGGGAAGTTGACAGAGAGTGTGTCTGCACCGCAGGCTCAATCACAGAGGCTCTTGTCTTGGTGACGTCTGGAGATGAGTAAAACTTTGGGAACTGAAGAAGATAATTCAACGTGGAACGGGCTGTTTGATCGTGCAGCGGAGGGAGGAATGTAGTGCGTCTCTCTAACCTCACCATACTTTCTTTCACTTCTTTTCTCTCACTTTTCAAGACTTCAACAAATAATGTCTTGTAGAGTAATCCATATTCTTCTACTTCTTATGGAAAAAGAATATTTTTAAGAAATAATTACATGAAAGGATTTAGGACAAATTTAAATATTTCTCACATAATTTTTAAATATATTTTAATGTTTTTGGGTTAGGAAATTTTCAGTTTTCTACAGAACTGTAAGCGAATTTGGGCTCTTGAAAGCTATGTGGATTGCATTGCACCTGAGAACAGGTTATGTTAGTGATTAGGAAACGTCTTTCCTTTGCTGAGTATCTGGACGTCTGCGAAATAGCATGAAAAATATTATTTAATTTGTGCCAATATTTGAACTAGGGACAATATTGATTGACTGATTGATTTACGACTGGGTTCGAGACCTGACGGTCCCGATGCACCTAGGCTTTAATTGACGGGCCCTTTGTGCCACTTTTCAATTCATGGGAGCCCTGTTACTTTGCTAAAGTTCCAGTGGCCCCCAGACTTACACTCTTGATGTCCTCTGGCTCCAAGAAAAAGGAAGCCCAGATGCACATGTCGGAGTGAAGCCAAAGCTTCACATTCACAAGGAAAGTGGACCGCGTTTTCTTCCTCTGCTCCACACCTCCTAGACAATGGACTGTCTGACAGCCCAATTAGATGAAGATGTCTCCTCAGGATATTATGTCCAGTACGAAGGCCAGTAACGACCCTGGATTGTGTCCTGTTAAAGGACAGAAACCTAGCCTTGGTACCCAGACAGGGTCCCGAAATTAATTCTCGAGCCTGTCTTTGGGTGTCACCAAGACCTCACCACCATACCCAATGCTGGTTAACCAGTCAACGTCTAATCCCTCTTCTTATATCCTGCCCAGAGGCTCCCAACGCCGGTTCAGGTCCAACAAAGTTTAAAGCAGAGCCGTCTCTTGCGAGCTCATCGGCGATCTCATTTCCTTGTACCCCAGCATGTCCAGGGACCCAATGCAGCCCCACCGCATGCCGGGTAAAGATATCATTCAAAGCCTTTTGACACTGTTGGATCAATGGAGACGTTGTTCTGCCGGTCTTTAGAGCTTTCAAAGCCGCCTGACTATCATTGCAGATAATCACGTACTTCTCTGGAGGAACAATACCACTAGCGGTCAATACGATACTGCATTTTATAACGATCCGGTCGGACGGACGACTTCCGCATACAGCGTTGCGAGAAGAAATGTAAAATGAAGTAGATGCTGTATTTGTTGTTTTATTGTTGCCGCGAATTGGGGAAAGGTCGCCGTCACTCCAGTTTGGTATCGGAGCACTTTGGCTCAGCCCGCAGAACACCGGCGTTATGCGGGTGCGTGGTTTGGGAACCACCCAGTTAGGGAATTTTGGGGAGGTCTTAAACAGCACACCGTAAAAAGACAAACAATTTTACAGAATGCCAAGTGCCCTTTCAGTGTTGTAAATTTGTCTTGCAATTGTGTAATTGCGGATTGTATTAAACACAGAAGGATTGCAGTGAGTACAATAAAATGAAGCCTTTTTATCCCGCCGGGACAAGATTATTGAGCCAAGGGTACTTGGGTCGGTAAAGTGGCCAAATGCAAACTGAATGAACTGGGTTCCATTCTCATTCCTTGATGGGTACCGGACTGTCACGCCCCCTTTTATCCAGTGGGTAATGGGGGTACAGTGCACAGTGGGCAATGCCAGCCAATTCCGTCTGCAGTGCAGCTGGAATGCGGAGTGTCGAGCTGAGTGTGTTGGAGAGATGTATTTATTTAACGACGCTGACCGTTGCTAATGTTACACAGCGTCTGTAGTGGATGAATCCAGTATGTTTGGGTGGCACTGGCGGAATAATGCTGACACAGAAATACTAAAGTACTCCGAGAAAATCCCACTGCACTTCCATTTTGTCCACCACAAATCCCACATGGACTGACCTGGAATCGAATCCTGGGCTATCTGTGGTTCCTCTTGCCACGTCTTGTGCAGGTCACAGCCGAAATATCTGAATGGAATACAGACAACATAGTCAGTATAGCGCTAAGCTACGGCCTGGATTGGACAGGGTTTGAATCCCGGTAAGGGCAAGAGATTTTTCTCTTCTTCAGAAGGCCCAGATAGTCTGTACGGCCCAGCCAACTATCTACTCAGTGGATATCGGGGCTATTTCCTGGAGGCAAAGCAGCCGAGACCTGAAGCTGACCACTCACCTCCACCTAGTGTCGAGGTTAAGAATGAGTGGAGTTGAATAGCTTCTTCCTCCGAATTCCTTCATTGTGTGAAAAGGGCAGGGACAAGCTTACCTTTCTTGATGTCAGTACAAAGAATTTGTGTTCTGATTACCCAGAGTTTTCCCAGTCCCTCCCAATTAAAGCTGACAACATTGCGCGGCGGTCTGTTGCAGATTTGCATGGCTCTCCGACCAAACATGTTGCGTCGGGCTCAATCATGGACGCACCAGAGACTGCTCACACTGTTCAGTCTGTTCAATCATGGACGCACCAGAGACTGCTCACACTGTTCAG
>Ga0123352_10019806_pt1 | contig 10725 bp, 6 predicted proteins | sample TergutLab28metaG_FD_89700 | JGI IMG/M metagenome (GOLD analysis project Ga0123352, IMG submission 89700) | Labiotermes labralis P1 segment gut microbial communities from Petit-Saut dam, French Guiana - Lab288 P1 | ecosystem: Host-associated > Arthropoda: Insects > Digestive system > Gut ... | reverse complement strand
GCACGATACAGCAGAGCGGCGGTCATGCACGATACAGCAGAGCGGCGGTCATGCACGATACAGCAGAGCGGCGGTCATGCACGATACAGCAGAGCGGCACGAAACGTGCGGCGGGAACACGACGGGCCGAGACAGAGATTAGGGAAGAAAGGAAATCGATGTACAAAATATACTTCTGCTGTACGAACATTAAGCCGACGGAGACAGCAACAACAAAAGCGCAATGTTGTAGAAATACATTATGAAGAAGAAATGTAAGTGTCGTGTTCCAACTGCGTGTTTCGGGCTGCCAGCCTGGCCCACCATCGGAACTGCACGTGCTGTAGTAATTAGAAATTACTGAAGTGCTGTATACACTGCGAACTGTTGGCTGCTGCAGTCAGCTCAGCCATTTCACAGTACAGCTGTACATTAACACACTGTTATACTGTTATTATTTCAACCTACCAATGCACAAATAGCCTCCTGTAAAATGGGTACCCGGTCTTTCCCGTGGGTAAAGTGCGGCCGGGGCGTGCTGCTGACCACTCACCTCCTTCTAGTGCCGCGGTCATGAAAGCATAGAGCTACACCTCTACCCACCCTCTGAGCCACAACGGGCCTGTAACGGGGTAACTTTACCTTTTTACTAACGCACAGACATATATCACAACACTGTCTCTTTATGTAATGTTCACTCCTACATGTTTCGACATCTTTGTGTCATCCTCAGGGAGTTTGAAAAACTTTGTGCCCTGCTAAGTTACATATTTGTGCAACATCCGGTTGCAATAAAAGCAACACAAATATGCACTGTACATACATTAACACACTGTAATACTACTACCAAGCACAACGGTCCCAGCAGTTCCGAATGCCCTAAATGCGTTTACTGTGCGCCGAAATTATGGTGGTCTTATGGATTGTGCTATTACTTTATGAAAAATCTGAATTTCTATAAAATGGCACTATTTTCAGTGTCAGAGTGCTGCAGTGCAACTGTTTGTCGGCAGCAATATAGTGACTGCTACGCCTGGTTTAAGAGCATACATTAAAATTCAGCTAGTAATGTCCATATTTCTCTAAACTCAGTAAAGGATTCTTCCACACAGCAGCTCTGAGCCGCGTGCCAATCTGTGCATTGGAAGCTATACAGCTTCTAATGAACGCGTGGGAAAAATTAGTGATGGTTTACATGAAACAGATTTATTATCTGTGTGTTTTTGGTTCATTTGCAAAGAAAGAACTTCAAAAATGCTTCTGTGGTTTTTTGCTTTGCCTGCCCATTTGGTCGCATGTAACAACTGTGAGGAAATGGGGAAAGTATTTTAATTAATGTTAGTGTTGGTGAGTGTCAGTGAAATCTGTCGCCAGAGTTTGTGTTGGACAGTGAACAACTCGGCAGACACTTCATGTGAACACCTACGCAAATTTCCGCGGGCGTCTGGAGCGCAAGCGGCTAAATATTTATGAACAGGAAAATGTTTAAAAAAGCACGCCCAGTGAACGTTTGTGCAGGGCTGCCACAGTGTTCGAGATAATTCAAGTGAAGACGAAGGCTCGATAAGTGACAGGCGATGTATACAATTTTTCGTACCTTATCTGTGTACACCCACTGCTCTATTGGCTGTAATTCTCGGCGTGGGCGTCCTTCTGCCGTCGGTCTTCTAAACAGGAGTTTTGACTAAAGTAACTTGACACTTTTCATAATAAATTTAGCCGGAATTGAATATAAATATTCAGTCCGTACCGCGCAGTAAACACACTCCGTCTCAGTTATAAAAACCAACCAGTCAATGCTGTACAGTGAAATAATCGCTGTTTGTTCTCAGATCCACACAAAACACATAAGTACACTGTGTGGGCAGAACGTAGAATGTAGAACGCACCGCGCAGTAAACACACTCCGTCTCAGTTACAAAAACCAACCAGTCTATGCTGTACAGTGAAATAATCGCTGTTTGTTATCAGATCGACACAAAACACATAAATACACTGTGTGGGCAGAACGTAGTATTGATGAATGTTAAACAGATGGTACACATAGTAACCACTGGGCTTTAAATGGTTGTCACCACTGTAATTCATATTGTGGTGTTTAGGTTTAAAGCACTGTGTAATCTGGTGTGTGAGAACAGACGTTTCGAAAGCACGTACCGCCTCCATCTTCAGGGTGGAACCTTGATCTACAAATAGCATCTACCTAGCCATGTAACATTGCAGTGTGGGTGTTATTTTCCACTGTTGGCAGTGTGAGGTACTGAGTCACTGCCGGGGTGCTTTATCTGCGAGCTACGCCATGTGACCTTATCAGTAGAACAGGTTCGTAACGTCACACAACAGTTGTGTGCTGAAACATGGTGGTGCTTGAAGACGGACACTGAATTTTAACGTCCCTTTAGTAGGAGTCATAGCGAATTGGGAAGGAGTTGTGCTGCTGCAGTCACGTGTGGTTAGCGTGTTTCCGGCAGAGAATGGTAATAGCACTAGAATCTAACTGAACACAGTGGCTTTTCCTGTGGAGCACATATGTGTGTTTGTGTGTGTTTGTGAACGGAGCTACTATGCGAAACTGAAGAGGAGTGTAACGAGAAAACAACATTTCAATCAGTTGAAAGATATAGGTATCATTACCAGCCTCACATTTAGATACCATTACTAGCTTTACATGTAGGTTCCATTACCTGGATCACATATAGGCACCTTTTCCATCTTCACATTTAGGTAGCATTACCAGATTCACTTTTAGGTACCATTAACGGATTCAAATTTAGCCACCACTACCAGGTTCACATTTGGGTACCCTTACCAGCTTCACATTTAGGTACCATTACCAGATTCAAATGCAGGTACCTTTACCATATTCAAATTTAGGTACCATTACCAGATTCAAATTTAGGTACCATTAACTTATTCACATTTAGGTACCATTAACAGATTCAAATTTAGGTACCATTACCATATTCACATTTAGGTACCATTACCATATTCACATTTAAGTACCCTTACCATATTCATATTTAGGTACCATTATCATATTCACATTTAGGTTCCATTACCATATTCATATTTGCACTGCTTATTAAGGAATTAAAACTTACAAAATTTATTTAAAATACCACCAGATGGCCGAAATATGTCGGTGTCAATACGTCACACAATTACAATCATAAAACCAAAGTGAATTTGCTATTCTGTTTATTAAATTTAATATACCTAATTAATGGGCGGAATATGGAACACGTCAAATCAGGAACATGTCAAACCGAAATAAGTCCTACGAATGGCGTGAACTAAAGAAACCTGAAATAATTTGAACCTGCAAAATACTGCCTTCTTATTCAGACACTTTCTGTATCACAGCGTGCACTTTCACAATTGCTTTGGGCAATATACTGCTGACATGTCATTAACGCTTTATCCTATGTAACGCCTGTTCGTATGTAAAACAGTCGCACTAACCTTTCAGCTTCACTCAGCGGTACATTATAATCCACCTTTTGTTGCTAAGTCTCACTTTCACGTGTTCTTCTTTTCGCTAAAACCGTATAAATATTTTTATCGCTTACCAAAACGCTACCTTCACAAGCCGACCAAATGTGCACTCTACTTCACTTCCGCGTACGGCACCTGAAAGTTACACTGCCATCAATGTCAGGGTTGCCAACACACTAATAAGACCATAACCAACATAGCGAAAACAAAAACATTTCACCCGGTAATTTGCGTCTTCAAGTCAGTCAACATGCACGGCGAAAGAATTAGCAGCGTCTGAGTGTTTAGTTGAGTGATACGTCGTTGTGTCAAAAATTCTGATAGCGCGGTTGGCGATGGTAGTGTTTTATTACATGTCACTGACAGGGTGACGCAGGCGAGGCTTTGTGCATTAAATTCCACGTCCTGTACTGCCACACCCAACACTTGACTCCCCCAGCCGTCTGTCTGTTGACACAATCTGCTGCAGTTGATAAGATAACACTTTAGGTAATCGGAATGAGAAATTCGCAGGTCTGGTTGCTGTAAAGCAAGAAACAAAAGCGTTCAAAATTTAAAAACCATACAGTAATTGTTTAATTTGGATTGCAGAATGTCACAAGAAACTTTCTGTTTAAATGTACTGGTGACAAGGTTCCACGTGTGTATTACACGTGTGTGCTGATAGTAACAAATGTTATCAAATCCTATCAGACAGAAAGTGATGCTGCGCACCTCTGTGCACTATCGATGTAAAACAGCAGTTGTCAGTTGAACCAAAGACTTTAAACTGTTATCTCGAATGCTTCGTATTTTAATTAACTTTAATTTCTCAAGTGTCACTGCCACAAGGAATTGGTAAGGCGCAGAATTAAGTGTCTTGTTGTTTACAGGTGGGAGGTATGAAGTTGCCTTACACCGATAATCGTAGCTGTTACATGGCTGTGACGTCACTCAGAGACCATGCTCTGTCTTGTACAGTTCGTATAACATGGCAGATTATCGCCTGCCGTGATTTGGAGCAGTTACGGAGACTGCGCGAGTTCTGACATTCTTGAAGATAACGATAGGCAATTCGTGAAGCGCCGTGCTGCTGCGGCAACTTCTCTGACACGCGAGTTAGACGGGATAGTCTAATCTCACGTTGCAGGCGTTCTGAACGCAACGCACGTTGATAAGCAGGACAGCAGCTGATGCTGACGGAACACATGTGGTGTTGCTACTGGGGTCTCCGGGTGGCGCATTATACAGGTCGTGTTGTGCCTTCCAAAAGGAAATTAACCCTTCTGATATTTAGCTTCAGGCGCAAGTCATTATGCGACCGTTCCTCAATCTGACCGTCTTGGTTTCGAGCACCCTCCGGGGCTTGTGGCCTGATTTTCCTTTGAAGTTCTGACAGTCTGCCTCGTGTTTTGTCGTGGTCTTATCAGTTTTCCCCGTTTACGGCATTACACATGTACACAGCCTCTCAGTTTGTGTGCCCTACGTAAAATTTTTACAGTACGTTCGTCAGGCCAGGCCCGGTGCAGCTGATCGTGCCTTACTTTACTCAACCTTTACTGTAACGACGGATCAGTCGCTCGGGCAGCCGCAAACTGCAGTGCGTTGTGCATCTGGATTATATAATTGAGTAGCGGTAAGGAGGGACGCTGCCCTAGGTAGGCCTGCGACTGTCCGACAGTTGTCGGCTGAATGAACTGCCCACTTAGGTCTATACAGCAGAGTGCCACCGTGTAATTCCGTTGCCATGTCAGAAGGTCACTTGCCGGTCGCCATGGTTACGATAGAGCTTGGTTTGTAAGTGACGTTACAGCCGTCGTAAGACTAGGAGTTTCGATACAAAGGTAGGTGTAAGGTCCTAGTTCACGGGGAGTGGTGGTACGGCTCCCGTCATTCGTGTACCTGCCGTGCATGGATACACGTGGTCAGTTTCATACCCCAGGCGCTTTACTCCCGGGGAACAATCCTGGTTACCCACTAATTACGAGTCTGGGTGGTTCCCCTCCCGCGGATCGAAACCAGATCGTCCAATCCATCGCCTGGTAAAATTATAGAAGTGAGAATATTGTGCTGTGTTTTCAGACACCCTCTGTCAACTCAACGCGGATATAACTGTGTCTGAATATAATGCACGTGTTCATCTCGTCGTTTTGTCCGTGAGCGTGCGAACTGCACTACCAGTGCAGCACTGCGAATTGCAATTGACACAGTGACTGCCTTACAGGGTACACGATCCGCGGTTCGATAGCCGGTAAGAGCAAGGAATTTCCACTGAAAAGCATCCAGACTGGCTGTGGGATGCAATCAGCCAGCTTCTGTATCACTGGGGTCATCGACCGGGGCGTGAATTTGACCATTCACTTCCATCTAGTACGAGGTTAAGACTGAGTGCAGCTGTGCGTCTGCTTTCCTGTTCTGCGCTCGTGGCGTGGAGGGATAATACTGTCTGTATCTCACGTGTGTGTTGTTGAGTGCTTTGACGCACGTCGCATTGTGCTTGTAAATTGTATTATTTGTATTGCGTGCTTAAATCACTTTGTCCAGACATACAACACAAAACATCGCTTTGTCCAGACATACAACACAAAACATCGCTTTGTCCAGACATACAACACAAAACGTCGCTTTGTCCATACATACAACACAAAACATCGCTTTGTCCAGACATACAACGCAAAACGTCGCTTTGTCCAGACATACAAAGCAAATCATCGCTTTGTCCAGACATACAGCACAAAACATCGCTTTGTTCAGACATAAAACACAAAACGTCGCTTCGTCCAGACATACAACGCAAAACGTCGCTTTGTCCAGACATACAACACAAAACATCGCTTTGTCCAGACATAAAACGCAAAACGTCGCTTTGTCCAGACATACAACACAAAACATCGCTTTGTCCAGACATACAACACAAAACAACGCTTCGTCCAGGTATATAACACAACTTCGATTACTTCACAGGAATCGAACAAAGCAATGGCGAAAGATGCTGCAACAGCTGACGTCAGCACTAGTGCCACACTTGACCTCATTAAGCTGGACGACGAGGAAACAAAAAACAGAAGTTTTACTGATGGACTGGGCGAGGAACTGCTTGGCGCTCTGGAGTGTCCAGTGTGCATGGAGTACATGGTTCCTCCTATATCCCTGTGTGAGAGCGGACACAGTATCTGTGACCAGTGCAGACCTCAACTTCCGGTGTGCCCTTCTTGCAGGAAACCGTTCCTTGCGAACACAAGAAACATAGCACTGGAATGTATAGCAGATGAACTTGACTACCCTTGCCGAAACGACGGATGTTTTGAGATATATCCTCTGCAAATTATAACCCAGCACGAGGCTGTGTGTCCTCACCGCCCGTTTGACTGCCCGCTGTCGCATTGCGCTCACTGTGTCTGGAAAGGGCCGCTAAATCTGATGAAAAAACACGTAACGGAGGCGCACCGGCGGTACATGCGGGTGGGGGCGGAGTCGACAAGTGTTCTGAACAACGTCAGCAACACTCCGGGATATTCGCTGGTCATATTCGCTTTTGAAGAAGTGTTTTTACAGAAGAGCAGGCTGCATGAGAAGAAGTTCTACTCTGCAGTGCAGTACATTGGGCCAAAAGAGAACGCTTCAAAATACAGGTACGAGTTTCAGCTGTCGACTGGTAACGAACATCAGAAGCTGATTGTGGGCCACCTGGTGCTCAGCAGCTCTGACCAATTGCAGGACGTCAACAAGGACGGCAACTGCGTCAGGCTGGATTATGACGTAATCAAGCGGTTCATGTACGAAGATAAGTTACCGTACAAGCTGCGGCTGTACAAAATTGACGAAGATTTGTTACATCTGTGAGCTGTAGAGGACACTTGCGGCTTGCCGCCATGCTTGACCGAGAGTGCCCTGCGCCGCACAAAAGTGGCTGTGCAGTCAGGATAGCAGACAGTAGAACATTTGTTTGGTGTATTAGTTTGTTGAACCTGGGGTGAATATGTGACTGTTTGCTAATTGCGAGCCATATCGGCTGTAGAGTGATACTGCGTTCTTTATAGACGGCAGCAATGAGGCGATACATGAGACCGACCGACCTGGAGTGTGATGTCACCAAAGTGTGCGCCGTCAGATATTATGTTGCTGCCTTCAGGTAAAGCTTGTGTGAGAGTAACATAGAGAGAGGGACAGTTCTGTCACTGGAATTCGGGCGTAATGCTCAGATATCATTTTTTGTTCGTAATTTTCTGTAATTTTTATAATTTGTTGCACATGAAATTCTGATACAGATGTGTATTGTAAATGAACAAGGAGATCAGTACAGGATGTGGTACTACTCTCAACCACCTGCCGAGATTACTTGACGGCTACAATGTTCTAATTTTAATTTTGCCATTTTTATTGTATCCTACTTGATTTGGCCGCTACAATACATGCACATAGTTACAGTAATATAGCGTTCACATGCCTTTTTTTCCCCCAGCCTGATCCGCCATATTCAAATGGTCATAATGATTGCGTTAGGACAAATACACAAGGCGTTGTACTAAAAGAACGTTTTTTAACCCTTAAAAGCCCAGTGGTCACTATATGCACCGCACAGTGGTCACTATATGTACCGCCAGTTTAACATCCAACAATTCTACGTTCTGCCCACACAGTGTATTTATGTGTTTTGTGTGGATCTGAGAACAAACAGCGATTATTTCACTGTACAACATTAACTGACTGGTTTTTATAACTGAGACGGAGTGTGTTTACTGCGCGGTGCGGGCTGGGTCTTTATATATAATTAAGTTTAGTTATAGTATTCAAATGGTCAACAAGAATTACACCATCAATGTGCAGTAATGTTGTATCCCTACAATTTAATTAGATCCCTTATGGAAATTTATTTGTGCGTTTTATACCTAAAACCAAAATCATACTTGCTAAGCCGCATATTTTGTGGGCAGAATGTTTTGTAAGCAAAAACCAAAAACTTCAGACTCGAAATATTACCTACTAGATGGAAGGACACACAGTTAACCCACTGCTCTCGTGTCTTTAGACAACCGTATCAGTGACAGCTGTTCAACAACTGCACAAGCCAGTGTGTACAGAAGTTATTTGATAAACAATGTTCCCTCGATATCAGACGAGCGAAGTGACGTGATGCCAGCGGTCATGCTGCCAGTCCAGTGACTTCATTACTTTTCACTATAATCCGCGAGCACTTCAGTAATTTTCCCATCTGGACGCACGATTAAACGTTCATCCGAAGTAGACAAAGGACCGTTCCATCGGCAGCCAATCGTGAACGGACATTTCCGCTTTGTCGCTCCTGTCGAACCAATGGTCTCCGAAGTGTGTTTCCAGCAGTTCAGAATCATTTCCTCCACTTATTCTGTGTTCACATTGCCCGTCGTGTTCTCGGCCAACAGGAGCGGTCATCATGAGGGTGTCCGTTTGACGACGTTCGAAAGCTCTGCGCCGTTTTCTCACCCGCTAAGCTCTCATTGTGATATCACCGTACGTGATTATGAACTGGCCATGAATTTAGGCAGTAGCAGTATTGTCTATTGTGCCCACATACGGCTACTAGCATCACGAACTCCTTAGAAGGATCAAGTTCCCTCTACCTTTCCTATCGCCCATCGACTTGCCCCGAACAGCCTCTGACTGTCTGCGTGTCGCACCATGTCTGGTGTGTTACTCCGACACAAGTGATGCCTGCTGACCTTGAAGTTGCCGGCTGCGGACTTAACTTTCTGGACACCCCTCGATTGAGAACGTGGTGTGGCCTGGTCCTTATCCCAGGTACCGTGTTCCGTGTTGTTCTGCTTCGGAACGACATTTACTTGCATTGTTATCAGATGGAAAAAGTAGGAGAGGACTGAGGATGGACGGAGGAACGGTGTGATGAAAAGGGCAATGGATAGAGTGCAGAGGGGGATAGAGGAAGTGCAGAACTGGGAGTTTCCGTGAAGTCAAATGTTATAGATGCGCCGTCTGTCTGAAGAAGTCTAAACGGAAGTAGCCTGCAGACTCGGGAGCTGAGATACAAGGAGACGAGAGAAAAGTTTTAAACGGGTCAAGAGTTGGTAGCAGACGGACGGGGGCATTGTAAAATTTGTTGTGTATCTGAAGTGGGATCGATTAGTAAGCGGATTTCGAATCACACTGTAGTGACTAATCTTCCAATAACACGTGTTTTAATTATTTGAAGTGGGTGGGATGGCGACTGTGTCAACAGGCGGGGAGAGGTTTCCAATTAACAGAGCACCAGACCGACCGGATATATCTGTCCACTAGATTGACTGTCGTGTGCCGGATTATGGGAAATGTATCGGACAGTGAACGTTTGTAGAACGGGAGGGCGTTCAACCTGTCAGCGCAGTGGTTGCCACACTATACGCCGGCAGATGCAGCGTGCAGAGCCGCACACTGTTACCACAGTAGGCCATGTGTTTTCCGTATCGTTCTGTTCATTTCTGTAAACAGTCGGTTGGAGGTTGTAATGTATGTTCATAGTGTTTTCTGTGAGGTGAGATTTTATGAGTTTCGTTTAGGACATGGAAGCTGCAACGTACCCACGTGTACCTGCCGTACCAGAATTGACTGACATGTTGCAGTAAAATTCCAATTTCCGTATTCATATCGGCTGGTCCAGGAACTGGGGACAGGTTGAGGAAGAAAGAATTAACTACGTAACTAACTGACTAAACTAATCAACTAACTCCATAGAATCCAGTCCTTCTTGAGAAGCTGACATTTCCTCAGCTAGTCAAATTCCCCGCATTTAAATGAAAACGGAATGTTCATTGCCTTGTGTACATTGAGGGTGGGCTGAGACTGAAGAAACAGGTGAGCATCGAGCAAGTAGTACAGTAAAGCGCAACTAGACAGCAGCACTCCGATGCCCGAAGTTAACGCCTTGGATATTGTAAGAATAGAGGAAAGGAAAGCGAGAAAAATTCATGCAGTAGCGCGTGAAGTTATGTCAGTCCGTGGTTATTTGTGAAGGGAAGGTCAGTTACAATAACGTTACAAGATGCGTGTCGCTTCATATGTTCATGCCCGTTAACGCAACAGCTCTTCTCCCCAGGCATCTCAAGGAAATCTCGCTGTATGTCACCGTGTGTCACCAGGCTGTCACTTTTGTAATGCAGCGGAGGAAGTAGTAAATATCTGTTAGTGACAGGACCGTGTGGGCATTGTGACGTACAGCGGGCAGTTAGTGCTGTTAGTGACAGGACCGTGTGGGCATTGTGACGTACAGCGGGCAGTTAGTGCTGTTAGTGACAGGACCGT